>ERZ773208.2205-NODE-2205-length-13652-cov-3.581158_pt1 | contig 13652 bp, 9 predicted proteins | sample MGYA00581006_ERZ773208 | MGnify/ENA primary metagenome ERZ773208 (study PRJEB29015, sample SAMEA2737793) | human gut metagenome | biome: human gut; feature: human-associated habitat; material: faeces | place: China | collected 2012 ... | reverse complement strand
AGATTACAGGACAGAATGAAAATTCACCATCTTAGATACATGTCTGTTAATTGTGTTGTATGTTAATGTTGGTGAATTTTCATTCTGTCCTGTAATCTGTCCATTTGGAACTAATCCCAGCTTAATTAAAGCCTGGAAACCATTACATATACCAAGTGCTAATCCATCTCTTTCATTTAAAAGTTTATGAACAGCTTCTTTAATCTTTTCATTTCTAAATGCTGTAGCAAAGAACTTAGCTGATCCATCCGGTTCATCACCTGCACTAAATCCACCTGGGAACATAATAATCTGTGACTGATTAATGCTTTCTTCAAAGATTTTTACTGAATCTCTGATATCTTCAGGTGTAAGATTCTTAAATACCTTTGTAATAACTTTTGCGCCTGCATTTTCAAACGCCTTAGCACTGTCATATTCACAGTTAGTTCCTGGGAATACAGGAATAAATACTGTAGGTTTAGCAATCTTATTCTTGCATACATAAACACTTCCTTTATCGTATACAGGAGTATCGATAACTGATGTGTCTTTATGACTTCTTGTTGGGAATACTTTTTCAAGTGGTTTTTCCCATGTCTTAATTGCATCATCTAATAAAATTGATTCTTCTCCATATTTAAGTGTAGCATCATCTGTTGTTTCACCGATTAATACATAACTTACATTTACATCATCAATCTTATCAGCAGGTATTTCTGCAATTATATCACCATATCCAGGTGCAAATAAATCTGCTCCAGGAATCTGTCCGCTGACAGAAACACCAATCTTATTACCAAATGCCATCTTACTTACTGCTGGAATAACACCTTTACTATCTAATGCATATGCTGAAATTATAGTTCCAGTCTGAATCATTTCATGAATTGCATCATATAACTTCATCATACATTCGTAATTTGGCTTTTCGTACTGGTCTCTGCATATTTCAAATTTAACAATCTTACTTCCAACTTCTTTAAATTCGGGTGTAATAATATCTTTTTCTTTTGCAACATCTACCGCAAATGAAACAAGTGTTGGAGGAACATCAATATCATTAAATGTACCTGACATACTATCCTTACCACCGATTGATGGAAGACCAAATCCCATCTGAGCGTCATATGCACCAAGAAGTGCTGCAAATGGCTGGCTCCATCTTGAAGGATCTTCTGTCATTCTTCTGAAATATTCCTGATATGTAAATCTAATCTTGCTGTAATCGCCACCAGCCGCAACAATCTTAGCAACCGAGTCTGTTACTGCATACATAGCTCCGTGATATGGACTCCACTTAGAAAGATATGGATCAAATCCATAAGCCATCATAGTTACTGTATCGCACTTGCCCTTAAGCACTGGAAGCTTGGCAACCATAGCCTGTGTCTCTGTAAGCTGGTACTTTCCACCAAATGGCATAAGTACTGAACCAGCACCGATTGAACCATCAAATCTTTCAACAAGTCCCTTCTGTGAACACTCGTTAAGGTCTGCAAGTGTCTTAAGCCATCTGCCCTTAACATCATCTACTGGCTTAGCTTCAAGGTAATTAGCCTTGTCATCTGGGATATCTACAAGTACTGATGTCTCCTGATGTGCACCGTTAGTATCAAGGAAAGCTCTTGAAATATTAACGATATCCTTGCCTCTCCAGTTAAGTACAAGTCTTGGTTCTTCTGTTACAACAGCAACTTCAACCGCTTCAAGGTTCTCCTCTGTGGCATACTCTAAAAATGCTTTAACATCTGCTGGGTCAACAACAACTGCCATTCTTTCCTGTGACTCTGATATAGCAAGTTCTGTTCCGTCAAGACCTTCATACTTCTTAGGAACTTTATCTAAATCTACTGTAAGACCTGCTGCAAGTTCACCGATTGCAACTGATACACCGCCTGCACCAAAGTCATTACATTTCTTAATAAGCTTAGTTACTTCCGGACGTCTGAAAAGTCTCTGCATCTTACGCTCTGTAGGTGCATTACCTTTCTGAACCTCTGCTCCACAAGTCTCTATAGACTCCTCTGTGTGAACCTTAGATGAACCTGTAGCACCACCACAGCCATCACGTCCTGTACGTCCACCAAGTAGGATAATAATATCTCCTGGATCAGAATTCTCTCTCTTAACTGCGCTTCTTGGAGCTGCCGCTATAACCGCACCAATCTCCATACGCTTAGCAACATAATCTGGGTGGTATATTTCTTTAACATAACCTGTAGCAAGACCAATCTGGTTACCATATGAGCTGTAGCCGTGAGCTGCTTCTGTAACAATCTTTCTCTGTGGAAGCTTGCCGTGAAGTGTATCTGCTACCGGAACTGTAGGGTCTGCCGCACCTGTGATACGCATAGCCTGATATACATATGTACGTCCTGAAAGTGGATCTCTTATAGCTCCACCAAGGCAGGTAGCAGCACCACCAAATGGCTCTATCTCTGTTGGGTGGTTATGAGTTTCGTTCTTGAAGTTTACAAGCCACTCCTCTGTCTTTCCGTCAATCTCAACAGGAACAACTATAGAGCAGGCATTAATCTCATCAGACTCTTCCTGATCTTCAAGCTTGCCTTCTGCCTTTAACTTCTTCATACCCATAAGGGCTAAATCCATAAGACATACGAACTTATCTTTTCTGTCTTTATATATAACAGCTCTGTCAGCAAGATACTTATTGTAAGTTTCTTCCATAGGAGCTCTGTAATATCCGTCCTTAAATTCTACATTCTTTAATTCTGTAGCAAATGTTGTGTGGCGGCAGTGGTCAGACCAGTATGTATCAAGAACTCTGATTTCTGTCATAGATGGATCTCTGTTCTCTTCATTCTTGAAGTAATCCTGAATGAACTTGAAATCCTTAAATGTCATAGCAAGACCAAGTGAATCATATAATTCCTTAAGCTTGTCCCCGCTCATATCCTTGAAGCCATCAAATACAACAACATCTGCTGGTGTATCAAACTTAGTAACAAGTGTATCTGGAAGCTTCTCATCAGCTACTCTTGAATCTACCGGATTGATACAATGGTTTTTAATCTTAGCCTTATCATCATCTGTAAGCTTGCCTGATATAATATAAGTAGTTGCAGTCTTAATTACAGGAGTTTCATTCTCATTAAGGAACTTAACACACTGCTCTGCCGAATCAGCTCTCTGGTCGAACTGTCCCGGAAGATATTCTACAGAAAATACAAAATCATCATCTGAAGCCTTAAATTCATTCTCATACACATCATCAACAGGTGGTTCTGCAAATACTGTTGTAAGTGCTTTCTTATATGTCTCATCAGAAAGATTCTCAATATCATATCTGATAAGCACCCTTACATCTGTAATTGTCTTAATACCGAGATAACCTGTGATTTCATCGTGTAACTCCTTTGCATTAACAGCAAAAGGTTTCTTTTTCTCAACAAAAACTCTTTTAACGCCACTCATTTTAATTATTTCCTTTCTTAATCAGCTGTACTCCTGTCACTACTATTTCAACAAGAATGTAAAATATTTTATCATATCATTACTAAAGAAACAAGACACAAGAACAATGTTGTGTATATTTCTATATTGTATACACTATTCATGCATACGTCTTATAATCTTGTATACAACTTCATTACCCATAACAAGAGGGGCTGTATGTGCAAAGAATACTATGCCGTCTGTCGGTGATAATATCTCACTCTTGACATATCCCTCACACGGATCAATAACCTGACCTATTACCTCATTATGGACAACCGGATCCCCCGGTTCTTTAAGCCTTTTGTAAAAACCTGCATCATATGTCTTAACGGCTGATAAATCATACTCGTTAATGACACTTGCTATGTAACCGCTGTGATTATTATATTTTAATATTCCCATTCTCGTAAGAAATCTTAACACTGACGATACTGCCTGTCTTGCAGACTTTTCATCAACCATATCTGTGCTGTTCGTATATATCGAAAAAGCATTTGTTCCATTCATCTGCCAGCTATAATTAAGCGTTGCCGTATCCATAGGCTTTGGCTTTCTTATAACAACATACTGCAGTCCAAAAAGATTGGCAAGGCTCGCACTCTGATAACCCGTTTCCATCATACGTACATGAGGTATGAAATCTCCAGGCATATAAAAGCTTGCAAACTGTATTCCATAGCTGTAGCCCTTACTGCTTTCAAATATTGCAGCAGCTATCTGCTTGGTAGTATCTCCCGCTTCATCACCAGGGAACATTCTGTTAATATCTGTATTATCTACAGGCCAGAACCTCTTTTCAACATTCATAGAAAATCTGTTAGCTGACGGAATTACTAAAATCTCGTGGTTATGCGATATTGCACCTCTCATTTCAAGGTCTTTTAACACCTTTATAAGCTGTGAGCATATATATAACTGCTGTATCTCATTACCCCTCATAGCACCGACTATACAGGCTGATTTCTCGCCGTGTCCAAATCTGTAGCCTTCTATCTCAAAATTCTCTCTGTATATTCCCTTAAGACTATATAAAACTTCTTTTTTCATTACACCCTTCCTCCGTGTACTCTCGCAAGAAGTGCCCCCTTGTATACAACTGGATTTTCCCTCAATGTGAATACAATACCATCTACCGGAGATTCAATATGCTGGATTATCCTTCCCTCTATTGGCTCTATTATGTCGCCTATGGCATCTCCCATATGGATATTGCCACATGAATTAATAGATGGAACAAATATTCCGCTTTCCTTCGCTGTCAGGAAATTAACTTCCCCCTCTGTTGAGATAATAGGCTCTCTGACAGCTATTTTATTATCAGCCTCTGGTATTTCCCATATTCCAAGATTACTCATAAGGTTAAATATTCCATCAATAAGCTGCTGGCTGTATTCCCTGTTAATTCTGTTACCAACGCCCATCTCTGCTACAAGCGTAGGTACACCAAGATGATTAAGGCTGTATGCCAGTGTCGCATCAAGCACTGTTATTGATGAAAATATCCATACAAAATCCGCATTTAACATCTTTGCAAATGGAAGCAGTCTTTCCGCATTTTCTTCATTCAGTCTTACCTGCGGCATCTCTCTTACAAAAATATTGCTTGAATGAATATCAAGACAGAAATCACTTCCAATTATATCGTTGACAATTCCTGCCGCAACACTCTCTGCCACAGCTCCATTATTATCGCCTGGAAATACTCTGTTCATATCAAGCTCAAACATAGGAATTCCCCTTGAACCTGTATCTATTCCAAGGGGATTTACATCTGGATATATATCTATAATTCCTTTTAATCTTTCCAGATTATTATTAACACGTCTTATGACTTCGTAGCACACATACTGCCCATCAAGCTCATCACCATGTATTCCTGTAACAATAGATATTCTTGGAACAGGCTCGCCAGCATAATCTTTCGGTGTGAGCCTGTTCTTCTTAATAACCATTCTCTCATGTACAGGAAGCTCTATTGAAACAACCTCTTCTATCATAAACTAACCTCTGTAAATATATTCTCACTACATAGAATCATAATTTCTTATCAATACACCCTGTGAAGTCTTCTTTAAAGCAATATGCGTAAATACGGTACTAGGAACATACGTCTTATCGCCCATAAATACACGGCTTCCTGGATATATATTCTTATCAATCCTTACAACTGCCCTGTCTGACTCCCTTACAAGTGTATAAAGATTACGGCTTTTTTCTTCATACTTGGCTTTCTCTGCTGTCTTAACAATCTTTGACTGCAACAGCTTTCTGTTAAGTGTTTCATCAAACTTATCAGAACCTGCCTTCTTTAATATATCAAGCTTCTGTAAAGCCTGATTAAATCTGTCTATCTGCGTATCTATATCCTTAAGCACCATAAGCACCTTGGCATATTCACTGCTTATCTCCTTAGTTACACCAACTCTTAATACAGTCTTAGAATAAGACTCACTTCCACAAGCTTTAATACATATGCCCCTTACGCCTGTGACATCTCCGCCTATTACAGAACCTCTCTTGCCCTCAAGATATATTCCGCCATATGCCAAAGCTGTTGTATTAAGCATATAATCACACTTTATATCACTATGGCTTATAATATGTGCATTCTCGAAAAACCTTGCTGATATATTGCCCATAGCTTCAATTCTTCCGTTCTCACCTGCATTAACACCATCCTGTATAATGATATCCTGTCCTGACCATATATCTGCATCTTCAACATATCCACCTATGTATATATTACCCATAGCGTGTATCTTGACACTGCCTCTGACACTTCCGTTAATCTCTACGTCACCATTAAAATCTATGCTTCCTGTTCCAACATCAACATCACCGCTGACATTATATACATTACTTACATTAAGGTCGTAGTTACGATATTCTACTTTGCCGCTTAACTGGGCATAATAAGACTTGCCGTCCTCTGACACTGTAAAGCCCTTGCCTCTTAACTTAGGTCCTGGTCTTCCTGGCTTTGGAACTAAAAGCTTTCCAAATATATCATATCCAAATTCACCCTTGGTAGGTTCTATATACTCTGCAAGCTTATCATCTTTATTAACCTTCTCAAAAAGCTTTACATTAAAATAATCAACAGAACCATCTTCTCTTAATGTAGGCTTATTATCTCTTTCATACTCTGAATCAAAGAAGAAGTTGTAATAACCATCAGTACCGTTAACTGCACTTTTGCCTTCTGCTACCACGATTTCAATATCGTACAGCTTATTAAGAATAACTTCGCGTATTCTCGCTTCATTAATTCCTGTACGCACACCTGCCTGTGAAAGCTTGTCTGCAATCTCCTCGTATGTATAAGCTTCATCACTGCCTATGCCATTAAGGACTATACTTGCTTTCATATGATCATTATCAACATTGACAACTACTTCTTTGGTATTTAACTGTATCTGTTCTCTAAGTACATCATTCAATTCTGACTCCTCCAATCAACCATAGCACATTGTCTTATGTCATCTTTATAATCGAATTCCCCTTATATGTATGTCCTTAATTACTGGTCTTTATGTACTAATAATTCCGAAGGATCAAGACCCCTCTCAAGCATTATTCTTATCTGCTCCATCTGTCTGCAAGTATATCTTGCATCGGCGTATACGCTTACATCTACACCACTCTGAAGTCCAAGCAGTATCTCCTGACTTTGAAGTTCATTAAGCTGTGGCTCTTCCTGAACCTTGCCATCATTCTCAATCTGTTCTCTCATCTCTTTCATCTGGACAGCATTGATAAATGGATCTGCATATGGACTTACATCTATCCCTTCTTCTTCTCCTAACCTTATCTGTTCCATCTGTCCTGAGGAGAAACCTATCATATTATACTTGGTAATATCTATTCCAGCCTCAAGTCCTAACCTTAACTGTTTCATCTGGTCTGCTGTATATTCATGAAGCATATACTTCGATACATCTACACATTTTAACAAGCCTATTCTAATCTCGTTAAGCTGGTGTGCATCGAAATTCTCATCAACGAAAAATGTTAAATCAACATCATCTCTCTTAGCCAGTCTTATCTGTCTTAACACCTCACCAGAATATCCAAGCTTTGCATATCTTGTAAGATCAAATCTGTACTTTAATGCAAGACGAATCTCTCTCATAACAGAATAATCGTACTTCGGATTGCATATAAGCGATAAATCAATACCCTCTTTTATACCTTCTTTAATCTGCTCCATCTGCATATAATTATACTCCGGATCTGCCATAGCACTTACATCAATTCCTTCCTCAAGTGCCATTCTTATAACCTTCATCTGCCTTGAATTATATTCGGGACTGGCATATATAGAAATATCAACGCCATTATCATTACCTTTAGTAATCTCAAGCACCTGAAGTTCGTTAAATCCAGCTTTCTTCCATTCATCTATTCCCGCATGGGAATCCGCTAAATTCCTGATTTCATTCTCTCCCATAGTTCTCTCCAATATAAATAATCATATAATTAATTGTCACAGTCCGTATTTATACTAGAATAATAGCATATGTCTGACAATTTCTCAACATATTACTTGCCAAATATCACCACAATTGACAAATTCCCTCATAATTCCCCATATGCCTTATAATCTCCAGAAATCCTCAATACATTTTCCTGTATTATTAATATCTACAGGATACACTTTATCCCATTCCCTTGGATACTGCATCTGGTATTCCTGTGTCATAAAACGGTCATCTAACAGAAGTATTATACCCTTGTCATCTGCAGTTCTTATAACTCTTCCAGCCGCCTGCAGCACCTTGTTCATTCCCGGAAATACATACGCATACTGATAGCCATTCTTACCTATACTGTCAAAATAATTTCTTAATATATTACGCTGTCTGCATATCATAGGTATGCCTGTTCCTACAATACACGCCCCTATAAGTGACTTATCCCTTAGGTCAATTCCCTCAGAAAATATACCGCCAAGCACACAAAAGCCCGTGACATTTCCACTTGTATTATCCATAAATACTGACAAGAAATTCTCTTTATCGGCTTCCGTCATATTATTATCCTGTATCAATACATTTTCTCCCTCAGAGAGATGATAAATGTAGCTTCCATCCTCAACATCGTGCAGATCTATAACATTGCAGGCATATTTTTGTATATATATATCATACACCTCTCTCATATAGCTGTAAGAAGGAAAGAATATCATATATTTGCCTTGCTTCGACTGCGTAAGTGTGTGGATATAACCTGCAATCTTGGTGTACTCATTATAATTACGCCTCGTATACCTGCTTGTAACATCACGTCCAATAAGCACTCTCTTATTATCAGTATCAAACGGCGAATGTGCATACACAGCATAGTCATCTGCATTTCCTGAAAGCATTTCCTTAAAATAATTCACTGGAAGAAGTGTCGCCGAGAACATTATTGTCGATATTCCCTGACTTAATCTCTGCGATAACTGTCCTGACGGGTCAACACAGTACAGATGAAGTGCAAAGTCACCGTCATCGATATGCTCAGCATATATAACATACTTCTCATCTATGCAGTCATACATATTAATAAAATGTCTTATCTTAAAGAAGAATTCTATTATCTCATCGCACACCGGCTTTCCTTTATTCTTATCCAAGAACTTCTGCATATACGAATAACACGATTGCAGATTAGCTAAAAATGTGCCACAGTAATCATCTATTATTATATATTCTTTATCACAGGCTCTCTTTAATTCAAGAAGATATTTGTTGCATTTTTCAAGGTATGAAGCCAGCCTTTTGTCCATATCCTTAACTACTCTTTTGCAGGCAAGAAAATCTTCCTTGACAAGCGTTGCACTATACATCTCCCTTGCCCTGTCAACAAGATTATGTGCCTCATCTACAAGAAATACATAATTGCCTTTGCCGCCATCACCAAAATATCTTTTTAATGAAGAATCTGGATCAAAAGCATAATTGTAATCGCATATTATTCCATCACACCAGTATGAAACATCAAGCGACATTTCATACGGACACACCTTATGCTTCACTGAATACTGCAATATCGTATCCCTGTTAATTACCGCTTCATTAGTGATTATATCGTAAACAGCTTCATTTACCCTGTCAAAATGCCCCCTTGCATACTCGCACACCTCTGGATTACAGTTGTGCTCATCAAGATGACATATTTTATCCTTCGCCGTCAGTGTCACTGTGCGAAAATGCAGTCCTGCATCTCTTAGTATCGCATATGTTTCCTCGGCTACCGTTCTCGTTATTGTCTTGGAGGTAAGATAGAATATCTTGTCAGTTAAGCCATTACTGCACGACTGCACGGCTGGATATACTGTTGATATAGTCTTTCCTACTCCTGTCGGTGCCTGTATATATAACACCTTCTGTTCTTTTACCGTGTGGTATACACTCGCAACCAGCTTCTTCTGCCCCTCACGGTACTCAAATGGAAAATGCAGTTTCTGAATTGAAGCATTCCTTTCTGCCCTTTCATCAAATACATAATCCATCCACTTTTTAAAGCCAGCTACAAGTTCTCTGTACCATTTTATAATTGACTCACTGTCATATTGCTCTTTAAATCTTACTATTTTCTCAGTTTCTGTATTACAGTAAGTAAGCTGTACATTAATGCTCTCCAGATTATACCTTGTTAAATATATATAAGCGTACACCATAGCCTGTGCCTTATGCACATACACCGGCTCTTTAAGCTTTCCTACATCTGACTGCATAGTCTTAATCTCATCAATTGTAACCTCACCTATCGGCAGCTTATTGCCATCCTCATCTTCCTCAATGTCAGCTATTATTCCGTCTGCCCTGCCCTCTATTCTAAGCTCGTATTCAATTCCACCCTCTGATGTCAGCTCCTCTTTATTCCTAAGAAGCACCTCTGCCCTGTAATTAGAACCCATAGAGTGCTGGATTTTCCTGTGAAGCCTCGCACCCTCCTGCATAACCTTAACATCAGCAACACCTGTATCCCTGTTATCAATATCCCCACCAAGGCACATAAATTCAACCAGATTTCTTACTGATATATTAAATGTATTATCTTTAATTACATACATATCTGTGCCTCCTTATATATCATATTTCTGCGTATTTTTTTGTGCTAATTATATCATAATTTTCTTTTTATCTACCCTATACTCACGAACCCGTGCTTATCGCACTCTTTCGTCCTGCTTCGCACGACTGTTCGTTCGTTAATGGCGCAAGAAAAGTAAATGTCTGCTTCGCAGCCGCTTCCTTTTCTTTTGCGCTCATTATATCATAATTTTCTTTTTATCTACCCTATACTCACGAACCCGTGCTTATCGCACTCTTTCGTCCTGCTTCGCACGACTGTTCGTTCGTTAATGGCGCAAGAAAAGTAAATGTCTGCTTCGCAGCCGCTTCCTTTTCTTTTGCGCTCATTATATTAAAATTCTTCTGTGACGTTATAGACATACCCATTCTTTACTCTGCCAGTACGCTTTACTATCTCAAGATAATTAAGAATATTAAGCGTATATCTTGACGCTTCAACACTGACCCCAGCCGCCATGGCAAAGTCTTTCACCGTAAAATCCTCCTTCAAATCCGCTGGAACTAACTGCATATAATCCTCTATCCTGTCAAACTTTACTATTCTTCTTATCCCAACCGGTACTCTGTCATATCTTGTCGAACCTCTTTTCTTATCATAACTCCAGCCGTTAAGAAGCTTATATTCTTCCATATCCATAAGCACAAGATTGATTGAAAGATTAGGATTTTTCAGATAGCTTTTTATCTTATATAACTCGTAAAATGCATCATATTCCGTAAAATGTCTTGGCGACTTTCTCCTGCCCTGAACCTCTCCATTATCAGGATTAACCCAGCTTAACCACTTGTTAAATGGAAGTGGATACACCACAGTAACGTGGTAATCTTGTAAGAATACCGAAAGCTTATCCCTCAGTTTATTAAGCTGGCGTGTCTGTATCTCTATTATTCCTTTGTCATTATATATATCAGCATAATAACCGCTCATAGCGACCTCGTGCTTGTCCTCATCAGGCTCATAATACAGCTTAAGGACAGCGTGAAGTGTCTTTTCTGACAATGTCCCTATCCCTTTGTTATTATGTGCCTTGCCAATTATCTTATCTTTAGCATTAACAAATGCCTCGTAATCTTCATATTCCGACGTTTCATATAATATATTGTTCAATGTTCTGTCCATAACCTGTCTAGTAATGTTATACTTTTTTCTTTTTAAATTCATTATAAATCAGAACATATATTCTTACAACAAAAAGCAGTAAAAGCTTTTAATATATATTCTCTATACATATTACTATGTATAGAGAATATATTTTACTCTGTTACTTATGCTTTTACTGCCTTTTATTTATTATTTATTATTATTTTTCTTAAAATGTGCTATTTTAAGTGTTGCAATAAGTCCCCTTAATGTGTCTGCCTGTGTACTCATATCCTGACTTGCAGCGGCACACTCTTGTGATGTGGCAGAATTAGTCTGTACAACATCATTGATAGCTTCTACACCATCATCAACCTGCTTAATTGCCTCTGTCTGTGTATTAAGAACATCTGCAATATTATTAACTTCATCAACTATATGTCTTGAATTGTCTACTACTGCACCAAGCTGGGAAGCTGTATCATTGGCAATAACCATGCCCTTCTCGACTGCTGCAACAGATGTATCTATTAATGAAGCTGACTCCTTGGCAGCTTCTGCACTCTGTGCCGCAAGTGCTGATACCTGATCTGCAACTACCGCAAAACCTTTTCCTGCATCGCCAGCTCTTGCCGCCTCTATAGACGCATTCAGTGCCAGAAGATTAGTCTGTGAAGCTATCTGGTTGATAGTTTCTATTATCTTGCTGATTTCCTTGGAAGCCTTTTCAATTTCACTCATTGATGTAACCATCTCGCTCATCTTACCATTGCTCTCATAAAGCTGTGTTCCAAGTTCATCTACCCTGCCACTTATTGCTCTGGCGTTCTGTGAATTCTGTGCAACTCTTTCTGATACACTTGCAAGGGAAGCTGTAAGCTCCTCAACAGAAGCTGCCTGATTAGTTGCTCCTTCTGCAAGCTCTGTTGAGCTTGCGGCTATCTGTTCTGAACCTTCTGCCACCTGGTCAGCTACTCTTTGAAGGTTCTTTACAAGATCTGCCATACTTGCTTCAAAGCTCATAAATGCATGTAATATTTCCTCAAAATCACCCTTCCACTCAACTTCTGGCTTAACATCAAAGTTACCATGTGAGAATTCCTGCATTGACCTTTTAATATCATCAACATATGAACTTAATGTTCTTATTGACTTACGCAGACTGTGGGCTAATGTTCCTAATTCATCATCTGAATGGTATGTAAGCTCACTGTGCAGGTTACCATTAGCAAGGTCTTTAGCTACATTGTCTATATCCCTTAATGGTTCTATTATCATCTCTGTAATCTTAGCACCTATTTTCTTTGATATAAGGCTCGCTATTACAATAAATAACACAATAGCCACACCGCCTATGACTGCCACAACATTACTTAACAATATTGCCTGATCCGCCTCTTTGTTGGTTTCATCCTCCATTTTATCCGCAATACTCATAAGATTGTTAAGTGCAGGTGTACATACTGTGTGGATTTTATTCTTGGCACTTGCAAGGTCGCCCTTTTCAATCTGGTTAATTATATCGTAACCGATATTGCCCCATTCATTAAGTGCTTTAACATACTGGTTATACAAATCATCATCTATTATATTGGTATTCTTTATAATATCAAGCTGTGTCTGGGAGTCTGTAAGAACTGTCTTAACATTATTCTTATAATTCTCATAAGTTGAACTGTCGTCATTTAATGCCATCTCTCTTATATTGCGGGCAGCAGAACTAATATCTATAATACTTTCTTTAGCAGCATTATTTGCTTTCTGAGCCCCTTTTACATAAGAATTAAATCTTATATCCAGAAGAGATAAACCAATTATGCTTACGATTCCTGATAAAATCATAAATTTAATTACAGTAGCGTAAATGTATTTTATTTTGTCGTGTAAATTTAGTTGGTGTAATTTAGATATCATTCTTGTACATCTCCTTCTTTAAAATTGACGGGGTGGAAGATAGACGGACCCCGGACGCGTTGTTAAAGCGAATAGAAGCAACAAAGACACGTTTGCACTGCGTGTCGCTCGCAGCGGTACTAAGCTGCCAG
>ERZ773208.2202-NODE-2202-length-13671-cov-4.675308_pt1 | contig 13671 bp, 9 predicted proteins | sample MGYA00581006_ERZ773208 | MGnify/ENA primary metagenome ERZ773208 (study PRJEB29015, sample SAMEA2737793) | human gut metagenome | biome: human gut; feature: human-associated habitat; material: faeces | place: China | collected 2012 ... | reverse complement strand
GGCACCCGGCAGTCCGGCACCGGGAACATATACGGAAATGAACAAACGGCAGAGTCCCGTTCGCGGGACTCTGCCGTAACTTTGTTCGGTCCGGGTGATTATTGTGCGCTTACTTTAAATGTATTGGGATGGCGATACGGCTAAATTTAGTAAAACCAATGTGTGGCTATTTGTTAGGGATGACTTTGTGAGTTTTTAAAGATAGCTCACCCCAGCACAACTCGAACATATCTTCTGGCTTTCGCGAAAGATAAACAGAACGTATAGCGTTCAGCAAAGCTCTATTTTCCATAGCAACATAGCGGTACGGCTCTGCTTGCAGACCTTCTTCTAATTTGAGTTGCTCCATAACAAAATACTCAGCGTCATTAGAATCTACTCGCCCGTTGTGGTCATTCAAGTAGGAGATGGTTAGTTGCTTGATCTTGTCGCTATAGTTATTTGAGATATACTCCTTAAAATCTTTATATTTTTTCTGTTGTTTCCATGGTGCTGCTTCTGGCCAACCAGCGGAAAATGAGGATAAATTTGTTTTTACAGAAAGAATATTAAAATTTAGAGTCCAGTCAGTAATCCCCTTATTTCTGTATTCTATGAGCCTTTTTATACCAGATGAATCATTTCTTTTGACACAGTCATTTATCTTTTCAATGATATCAAATTCACGAAGCAGGTAGGGAAGATAATTATACTTGAGATAAGTACAACAATTTTCATAATACCGAATCCAGTCACTGGGGTAGGCAACCATAAGATTGGATCCATTATTAATGCGTTCAACCTGGAAATGCACTGAATCAAGAATTTGCGTCAGCATAAGGGCACTTCTTCGTGCTGTAACGTAGCGAGATCTGTTTTCGTGGTTCAGGGTAATGAGGATTGTAAAAACAGAAATGATGCTTGCTCCGAAAATGCCAAGGAAAGACATTTGATTGATAGAGAAGTTTTCATCCATCACGAAGCAGGCTCCTAATAGCACTAACAGTACACATAAAAGAAGAACAATTATGATGGGATGAAGCGGACGCTTTTCGTGGATGCTGGTTTTGGAAAGGAGCGCTAGATCATCCTCGATGCTCCATAATTCCTTTTTCATATGGTCAACACCTTTACATGGAATAGAAATGTACTAATATCATTGATTACAATCATCGACAAAGTCGATGATTGTAATCAACGTTCAATTCATGGTAAACCCTACTGCTTTACCATTATATCACAGTTATAATTTACTTATCAATCCGTGATTGTTGTTGAGAAAGAAAAGTTTGAAAAAGCACTCATATATTAAGGATTTTAAGAAACAAACCACAAAAGCCAAGCCACAAAATAAGAAAGGAGGAACGCCCATGGCCGTATTCAGGGTGGAGAAAACGCGGAACTACACCGTTATGTCAAATCATCATCTGCGGGACAAGTCCTTGTCGCTGAAGGCAAAGGGGCTGCTGTCACTGATACTGTCACTGCCGGAGGAGTGGGACTACACCACCAAAGGACTGGCCTACATCTGCAAGGATGGCGTGGACAGCATTCGTACTGCGGTGCGGGAGCTGGAGAGCGCGGGGTACATCGTGCGTCAGCGGGAGCGCCACGCGGACGGTACGCTGGGCGGCATCGAATATACCATTCTGGAGCAGCCCAGAGAGCCGGAACCACCTAAACGGGAAAATCCCGTTCAGGTGGAAAATACCGCTGACGCACCTAAACGGGCTTTTCCTGAACAGGTAAAACCTGTCTTGGGAAAACCTGAACAGGAAAATCCCGCGCAATTAAATATACAAGAACAAAGTAAAGAAATACTAAGTACGGATTCTACTAAGTCCTTCCCTTCCTTTCCTTTCCTCATGAGGGTAAGCCTATACAGGAAAACGGAATGGAGCGGCGGGAAACATACCGAGCACAGATCATGACCAATGTGGACTATAACTATCTTGTGGGCTACACCGAGGTAGACTGCGGGCGGCTGGACGAGTTGGTGGGGCTGATGCTGGATACCGTGTGTTCCACCAAGCCCACCATCCGCGTGGCGGGAGAAGAACTGCCAGCGGAGGTAGTACGTTCAAGACTGCTGAAGCTGACCGGCGCGCATCTGCTGTATGTGCTGGATCGGGTCAACGAGAATACCACCGAGGTGCGCCATGTGAAGCCATATCTGCTGACCGCGCTGTATAATGCACCGCTGACCATGGATAATCATTACGCGCTGATGGTAGGCCATAATCTCAGTGGTGGGAGCGGGTAGAGAAATAGCTGTCCGGCACAAATTACCGAACAGCTATTTTCGTAATGATTTGGTTTGGATGAGCGTCAAATGCAGAAGGCTGCGTACAGAGGGACAGACTTCAGACCATCCTTTTCCCCGAAGTTCTTGAGGGACAGGCGTATCGCGCAGGAGGGATGATAGGTGCCGATGAACAGATTGAGACTGCGGGAACGGACGTGTTCGCCCTTCTTGACCTCAATGGCCATGACTTGATTTCCCCTTTGCAGGACGAAATCCAGTTCGGCGGTGTTGTTGCTTTCCCAATAGTAGAGATCATGCCCATTTGCGGCCAACTGCTGCGCCACATAGTTTTCCGTGACAGCGCCCATGAAGGTGTTCCCTTCGCCGGATAAAACGGTCTGTTGGGAAAGTCCGGACTTTGCGGTCAAAAGGCCCACGTCTCCCATGTATAGCTTAAAAGCCGACAAGTCCGCATATACAGAGATGGGTTCAAATGCCTGACTGATGCGCTGACATTTCAGCACGACCCCCGCCAGATACAGCCATTCGATGGATGCACCGAACAGGGAGGCACTGCCGCCTTTTTGTACGACCTTGTACTGGAACTTGCGGTTGTCCTTTGCCAACTGCGCTGGAATGGAATTGTAGCAGGCGCGGATCTTCACGCTGTCGGTGTTAGTGGCGTACTTAGCCATATCTGCGATGTAGTTGTCCAGTATTTCATTCTGCACCAGAGAGACATCCAAAAAGCTGCCACTTCTGAGAAAGGCGTTGATGCTGGCGGGCATACCGCCGATCAGCAGATACTCACGATACAGCTCAGTCGCCTCCGTGTGGAGCGCGTCAGGCAGGGCGGTCATCGTCTCAAAGGCGGAACGTATTTCAGAAGCAAGGAACTCCTTACCACGAGCCCATAGGTATTCCTCAAAATCCAGAGGATACATGGTGATCGTTTCAACCTTTCCCACGGGAAAAGAATAGTGCTGTCTGTTGATGGCGACACCCAATAGGCTGCCCGCCGCTGCAATGTGAAATTCCGGAGTTTCCTCACAAAAATACTTCAGCGATGTCAGCGCACGTTCACAGGACTGAATCTCATCAAAGAAGATAAGTGTTTCTCCTGCGATAATGCGTTCGCCGGTGGAGGCCTCCAAATAGCGCAGCAGACGCTCAGGGGCAATATTATCGTTGAAGTAGGAGGCGATGGTCAGGTTTGTCTCCAGGTTGACATAGACCACGTTCTTGAATTGTTCCTCGCCGAATTTGCGAAGGATATATGTTTTGCCTACCTGTCTGGCCCCGTTGACCAATAGGGGCTGGCGCTCAGAGGACTTGTTTTTCCACGCTATAAGCTGCGCTTCGACTTTGCGTTTCATGCAGATCACCTCATTGACAGTTTAGCTTTTGCAGAACATTAAGTCAAGAAAAATATGTAGAAGCATGATTTTTTCCCACTTAAAAATAAAACCACAGTGAAGTACAAGAGCCGGAAGGCTCTTTTTTTGTTGCACGAAATGGAGGTATGCTTTTGAAAACCATCGCATTGGCAAATCAGAAGGGCGGTGTGGGGAAAACCACCACAGCCGCCAGCTTGGGTGTCGGTCTTGCCCAGCAGGGCAAGAAAGTCCTGTTGGTGGACGCTGATGCCCAGGGTAATCTCACGCAGATGTTGGGGTGGCGGCAGCCGGATGAACTCTCTCCCACGCTGGCCGACCTGATGACCAAGACCGTCAACGAGGAACCCATCGCACCCGGCGAGGGTATCCTGCACCATGGGTCCGGCGTCGATCTTGTTCCCGCCAACATTGAGCTGTCGGGTCTGGAGGTAACGCTGGTGAATATCATGAGCCGTGAAACGGTACTGCGGCAGTATCTGTCCACGCTGACACCGGCCTACGACTACGCTATCATCGACTGTATGCCCTCGCTGGGAATGCTGACCATCAACGCACTGACCGCGGCGGACAGCGTTATCATTCCGGTGCAGGGGCAGTATCTGGCCGCCAAGGGGCTGGAGCAGCTCATGCGAACCATCGCCCGCGTCAAACGGCAGATCAATCCCCACCTGACGGTGGACGGTATCCTGCTGACCATGATGGACAGCCGCACCACGCTGGCTAAGGAAATTAGTGAGCAGCTGCGCAGGAACTACGGCAGCCGGGTATTCGCCAGCGAGATACCCCGTTCTATCCGCGTGGCGGAGATCAGCGTCACAGGAACCAGCATTTATGAGCATGACCCAGGGGGGAAAGCGGCACAGGCGTATGCCGCGCTGACGAAGGAGGTGTTGCAGCTTGGCCCGCAAATTAAACGGCATAGAGCTGACCCGGTACGATGATCTGTTCAAAACAGACGCAGAGCGGGAAGCCGACCAGCAGGAGCGGGTACAGATCGTGCCGGCGGAGCAGGTGTTCCCCTATGCGCGGCAGCCGTATTCCGTAGACCGGCCCAGTGCCGATCTGGTGCGGCTGATGGACAGCATCGAGCGCACCGGCATTGCCGAACCGCTGATCGTCCGTCCCCGCAGCGAGGGCGGGTATGAGATCATATCCGGCCATCGGCGCGACTACTGCGCCAAAGTGGTGGGACTGGATACCCGCCCGGTCATCGTGCGCAATTACAGCGACGAGGACGCGGATATTCTGGTGGTGGACTACAACATCAACCGGGAAAACCTGCTACCCAGCGAGAAAGCAAAGGCGTATAAGCTGAAGCTGGACGCTATGAGGAGAACGGCAGGACGTCCAACAAAAAATTCTCTCCAAAATGGAGAGAATTTTCGGGGACGTTATTCTGTACAGGTTTTAGCTGAGCAAGTAGAAGATAACGTGACCGCAATCCAGAGGTATATCCGTCTGACGAACCTGATTCCGCCGCTGATGGAGGCGGTAGATACCGGAAAGCTGAAATTCGTTCCGGCAGCCGACTACATCTCCCACCTGACCGAGAAAGAACAGACCTACCTCCAGTTCCTCATGGAGCGGGACGAGGTATCGCCCTCCGTGGATCAGGCCCAGCGGCTCAAGCAGATCAGCGCGGAGGGGAAGCTGGAGAACAACATCATCGACCTCATTATGCGGGAGGAAAAGCCGCTGGAGCGGAAGGTGACGCTGCGGAACGACCGCCTGCAAAAATACTTTCCGCCCAGCTATACCCCTAAGCAGATGGAGGAAGTCATCGTCAAGCTGCTGGAGGGCTGGCATCGCCGCAGACAGCAGGAGCAGGAGAGATGAGGAGGTTGGTTATGCGAAGGAATGAATTGCCCGATTTCTGCTTATCCACGCTGCCCTCTTCGGGGCAGCTCATCATTCTCAAGAGGGGTGAGCGTGGCTACTACGCCTCCGACTGGGACACCGGAAAGCGGGAAGAAAATCAGAACATCGCCCAAGATCATAATTGGCGGCGAGGCATTTCTGACATACAGGAGGCCGCCATGAGCGCAGGTTCCATGTTCGGCTGGAACCTGCCGGGGGCAGACCCGCAGTGGTATTTGGACAACGCCAGATATGTGAACGCGACGACGGCGAAGGGGCATATCAAAGACCCTGTTATGAGTATCTACTATCCGGTGGACGATTTTCTGCTGCGGTATGAGATCTTGGGAGAAGCAAAAATGTACCTTCCGGTATCGGCGATTCCAAAGGAGCTGTTGGGTGTGAGGTCACAGTTTGTCATGCAGCCGGATCTGGTCTGCGGTGTACCTGCCATGCCGGTGAAGGCGCAGCAGGCTCAGAACGGCAGCTACACCATGGAACTGGAAAGCGGCAGCTATGTCATTGGTGAGATCATCAACGCAGACTATAAAATCACGGCGCGGGTGCGCGTGGGAAACGCCGAATTTGCTTTGGGTGAACACCCGAAAGCACCTGCCCCGTTTGTTACATGGCAGCGCAACTGCAAGAACGACGAAGATGGGCCGCCCAACTTCTTCTGGGGACATTACGGAGCAGACCGTGCGGCGATGATCGAGGACTTCTGTGAAAGGGCAGGAAGCGAGTATCAGGAGCAAAAGGAGCGGCGGGTACAACGGGAGCAAAGCCGTACTGCGCTGAAAAAGGAGCGAGGTGAAGAAAGATGACAGACCGTGAGCCGGTAAATATCATGGGCGTTATCGCCTTTCCGGAGCCGGATAAGAGCAAACGCCGGATTCGCTTTATTGATGCGGAGTACAATACGCTGTTCTATATTCCGGATGGCGCCAGCATCGTCATGACGCGGATGGATGGCAGCAGCGTGATACGGTCCTGCACCTATATCGACGACTACCATACGCTGATCGGCAGCGAGGTCTATCATATTTGTGAGTTTGCGGAGGCAGCGCAGCGGGCAGGCACGGTGTACGAGCCACTTGATCCAAAGCAGCTGCCTGCGGAGGCTGGCTATTATGAGATATATCAGATCGACAACGTGGCCAAGGTGGACTACGCCTTTATGCGATATGAGAACGCTAAAGGCAAGCTGCGCGCTGCCCATTACCGCAAAGCCTTTGCCGGGGTGTTGGCTCCTGACATGACGCTGGAGGAGTTATATCGGAAGCACAATGCGGATACGCGGCCCTTCTACCGACAAATGCGCTCTCTATCTGAGAGCGATATAATCGTGGTCAAGCGCGGCAGCAAGAGAAATGCTTACTATGTGGATGCTGTGGGCTTTCAGGAGGTGCCGAGCTTTTTGAAGGGACTGCAAAGACTGAAAGAACGGGGCGAAGCACGGTAGTTGAAAAACAATACGTCCAACCGCATGGAGAATAAGTCTAAAACGAGGGTGTATTTTGGACTTATTAAGCGTATCGGATTATTTCAGAGGAAGGAGGCAATGCCTTGGCAAGTAAATTTCAATTCATCACGGAGCTGTACCGTGCGACGCTGGCGGAGCTGACCGGCGACTATGAGAGCTGGGCGGGCTTTCTGCGGGCGGCCTGTTACAATTATAAATGTCCGTTCGACGAGCAAGTCCTGATCTATGCCCAGCGCCCCAACGCCACGGCGGTGTTGGAACTGGAGAAGTGGAACCGGCAGTTTGGCCGGTGGGTCAATGCCGGGGCTACCGGCATTGCTGTCATTGACGAAGCCCACGGTAAGGGGCGGCTGAAGCACTACTTTGACATCACGGACACCCACGCTACCCGCATCTCGCGGCCTGTTCCCATCTGGTCGATGGAACCGGTCTACACGGAGCCGGTCATTGAGACGCTGGAGGCCACCTTCGGCATACTGGCCGAAAAGGATAATTTGCCGGACGCCATACTGTCCGCCAGCCGCAACGCGGTGGCGGATAATATGCCGGACTATTTGCGGGATCTGCTGGACTGCCGGGATGGTAGTATGCTGGAGGAGCTGGACGCGCTGAATGTGGAAGTCACATACCGTCGGGCGCTGGAGAGCAGCGTCGCCTATATGCTGATGACCCGTCTTTCACTGCCTGCCATGGCCTACCTGCTGCCGGAGGACTTCGAGGGTATCTATTCCTTTGATACGCCCAGCACCATCAACGCTTTGGGTATCGCCACCAGCGATATTGCGGAGATGGGCCTGCGGGAGATCAGCCGGACGGTGATGCAGGCGCGGCGGGAGCAATTCTTTGCAAAGGATACACAAATCGGCTATGATGCTGTCAAAGAGCAAAACAACGCCGAAAAAGAAAGGAGCGCAGAACATGGAAGTGACCTACAGAGTGCAGGAGGGCTATCGCCTGCCGAACCTGCTGATGCCCCAAGAGGCGGAGACGCATCTGGGCAAGTACGCGGAGCTGCGGAGGCAGTATCTGATGCAGCACCGCCGAGTGCTGTATACCAATCTCAAGACCAGCGGCCAACTGGCAGCGCATCTGGCGGAGATCGAGGAGACGGCACAGAGGATGGTGACGCAGGCCATGGCGCAGATGGCGAAGGCCGAGGGCGTGACGGAGGAACTGAAAGCCGCCGATCCCCAGCGCTGGACAGGGCTGATGAACAACCTGAAGCACAGCGCGGAGGAAGCGGTGCTGAACGACCTGATCTACAGCTAATAAGTGAAGAACCGGCAAGGGCGGGAAGTGATGCACTTCCCGCCCTTGCTGATGACAGGGCTAACTTATATTATGTTGCCGCCTATCATCACTTTGAAAACGGCTTTGATGATAAGCTGGACTATCCCACGTTGGAAGAAGCGGAGGCTGCGGCGCAGGGCTATGTGGCCGGAACGATGGAAGCGGACGGCTTTGCCTATGATGGGGCCGCTGTTTATGACGCCGATACGAACGTATGCCTTCGTGTTTACGGGGACTATCCGGACGAAAAGGCACAGACACAGGCCGCGATCTATGCTGCGGAGCATGATAGAGGCGCAGAGCTTCCGGCGTTTTTAGATGAACACCTCATAGAAGCGATCCTGCTGGACGACGGCGGGCGCATGCATACGCGGCAGGAGATCTTTGCGTATTTCCAAGCCAACAGGGATATAACGAGCCGCACAGAGTTCCTGAAAAACAGCTACAACGACATATGGGTGGAAGTCCTGGCCGGTACGGATAAAGTGCGGGTGGGCTACCACGCCCAGCAGGATGGACTTCTGATGTGGGAGGGCAGTTACCTCTCCCGTACATCGGAGTCCGTTTTTTCATGGGGTGTGGTCACAGAAATGACCGAGGGCCTTATTGAGCGGGGCGAGTATAAGATCAAGCTGGGCTTGCAGAATGCACCGGTAATGGCGGATCAGCTTTCCTTCTTCGACATGGGCGGCGGTGCAGCGGTTTATGAGGTGCCGGAACCGCAGCGGACAGGCGACTTGTTCCCTACCCGCCCGGTGCCGCAGGCGGTCATCGATCAGGCACTGTATACGGCGGGCAACAGCCGCAGCAGCGCGGAGCGGATCACGGTGTTCTATATGCGCCAGCGTCCGGAAGCGGAATGTGTTGCATTCCTGCGCCGTGAGTTCGGCACAGAGAACGGACGCGGCATTGAGTATGACGGTCAGAAATACGCCGTGTGGTTCATGGAGGACGGTATCCATCTGGCGCAGGGCGACAGCGTTCGCACCGGTCACAGCCGCACCACGGTGACGTGGGAGCAGGCATCGGCGCGGATACGGGAGCTGCTGGAGGCCGGGACATATCTTTCGGCGGCAGAACTGGAGCAGGCGCAGGACAAGGTGTTGTTTGAGATGGGCGACGCCCTGCTGATGACTGCCCGCGATCTGACCGAGGAGGGCCGCACGCAGGGTTTGTTCTCTCAGACGCTGGCCATCCACGACCAGCGCAAGGGCTATCCGGAGCTGGACGAGGATATGGTGGCCTTTGCCAAGGGCGAGGGCGGCCTTGCGGCGCTGGCCGAGGAATACCACGCTTTTCTGAGCGCGTATGAACAGGATCACAGTATTATGCGTTTCCGATTGTCGGGGGATTGCACCCATCGGATTGAGACTGTGCTGGACGGCCTGAATTATCCGGAGCGCCACTTTGCCGCACAGCCGGATTTCCTGCGCCGGTGCAAAATGTTCATTACGCAGGACGAAATCGACCGCTTCTTTCTGGCAGATGCCGCGGAAAGCCGCTTGGGTGTGTACGCATTCTTCTGTCATCCCCACACGAAGGAGGAACAGCAAAAATTCATCAAAAACCGCTTTGGCGAATACAGCGGCGGCGGGCGCGACGGATATGACCATACGAAAACCTATAAGGGGCTGACCTATCAGCGGGAGTACAGCGGGAAACAATACGACGAAGTCAAGCTGACCATCCCCAATGTGGTCAAGGAGTATGAAAGACTTATCGCGCAGAAGCGCTTCCCCGGCGAGGATGCCATTGCCGCTATTCCTCAATATGAGCGGAAGCAGTTGGCGCGGTCGATATATTTCGGCTTTTCGGATGCGCCGGATGATGTGCCGAGACCATACCCCAAGGGCGCGGATTACTATGACGCCGTTCTCGCTATCGAGACGCAGGTGGCGGATCAGGCGAAGGCGGCGGAAATGCTGGAAGCCCTGACTGCCTATCTGGATGGCATGGACGAGGGCGACCGGCACTATGATTCCTGCCAGCGAGCAAAGGAGCAGCTTTCGGAATATGTTAACGGCACGTTCAGCCTGTTCGACCACCGGCATGACCATGAGTTGCCGGAGCCGCAGCAGGAAGTAGTGCCCACGGAGGAGCTTGCGCCAGCAGAACCGGCACAGGAGCAGGAAGCTCCGTCACCGGAGGAACCGGCGCAGGCGGTGATCCCGCCTGCGTTTACCATGCCGAGAAAAAAAGAGCGGCTGGAAGCGGACGCCTCGTTGTCAGTGGACGGCGTCAACTACCGCATTACCGATGACGCCCTGGGCGCAGCGCCGCCCAGCCAGCGGTATGCCAACAACGTGGCGGCCATCCGGCTCTTGAAGCAGTTGGAGGCGGAGACCCGTGCCGCCACGGCGGAGGAGCAGGAGACTTTGGCCAAGTATGTGGGCTGGGGCGGTCTGGCGGACTGCTTTGACCCCAAGCACAGCCGGTATGAGGAATTGAAAAGCCTGCTGTCCGAAACGGAATACGCCGCTGCGCGGGAATCCACGCTGACCGCCTTTTACACGCCGCCTGTGGTGATCCGCAGTATCTACGCCGCGCTGGGGCAGATGGGCTTCCGGCAGGGCAACGTGCTGGAGCCTGCGTGCGGCATCGGCCACTTCCTCGGTATGCTGCCAGGGGGCATGGAGGAGAGCAAGCTTTACGGCGTGGAACTGGACGATATCTCCGGCCGCATTGCCCGCCAGCTTTACCCCCGCAGCAGTATTTCCGTGCGGGGCTATGAGAAGATGGATTTCCCCGACAACTTCTTTGATGTGGCTGTGGGCAATGTGCCTTTCGGCCAGTTCAAGGTGCAGGATCGGCGCTACGACCGGCTGAACCTGCCCGTCCATGAGTATTTCTTTGCCAAGACGCTGGATAAGGTGAGGCCGGGCGGCGTGGTGGCCTTCGTCACCTCCAGCTATACCATGGACAAACGCACCGGCAACGTGCGGAAGTACATCGCCCAACGTGCGGAGCTGCTGGGCGCGATCCGCCTGCCCAACGATGCCTTCAAGACGGCAGCGGGTACGGAGGTGGTATCGGACATTCTGTTCCTGCAAAAGCGTGACCGCATGGTGGACATTGAACCGGATTGGGTACAGTTGGGGACGAACGGCGACGGTATCTCCATGAACCGTTATTTCCTCGACCATCCTGATATGGTGCTGGGCGAGATGAAAATGGTGTCGGGGCCGTATGGCCCGGAGCCCACCTGTGCGCCGTTTCCGGATCAGCCGCTGGACAGCCTGCTTTCCAACGCTGTGCAGAATATCCACGGTGAGATCAGTGCCTATGAGCGTGAGGAGGAACTGGAGGGCGAGGATCAGTCCATCGAGGCAGACCCTACCGTCCGCAATTTCTCCTACACGCTGGTGGACGGAAAGCTCTATTACCGCGAGAACAGCCGCATGAATCCGGTGGAGGTTTCCAAGACCGCCGAGAGCCGTATCCGCGGCATGATCGGCCTGCGGGATTGTGTGCGGACGCTGCTGGAGTATCAGACGGAGGACTATCCGGATGGCATGATACAAGAGCAGCAAACAAAGCTGAATGACCTCTATGACCGCTTTACCCACGACTATGGGCTTATCAACTCCCGCGGCAACGCCATCGCTTTTGACCAGGACAGCGCCTATTTCCTGCTGTGTTCGCTGGAGGTGCTGGACGAGGAGGGCGGCCTGAAGCGGAAAGCCGACCTGTTCACCAAGCGCACCATCCGCAGCCACCGGCCTGCCGAGAGGGTTGACACGGCGGTGGAAGCGTTGGCACTGTCCATCGGGGAGAAAGCCCGCGTAGATATGGCGTATATGGGAAAGCTCACCGGCAAAGATGAGGACACCCTTTTCGCAGACTTGCAGGGCGTCGTCTTTCTGAACCCTGATTACGGAGAAAAGGGCGGCGAGAAATACCTGCCCGCCGACGAGTATCTGTCCGGCAATGTGCGGCGGAAGCTGGCGGAGGTGAGAACAAAGGCGGAAACGGAACCGCAGTACCTTTCCAATGTAGAAGCACTGGAAAAGGTGCAGCCCGTAGACCTGACCGCCAGCGAGATCTCCGTGCGGTTGGGTGCCACGTGGCTGAATCCGGAGTATATCCGGCAGTTCATCTTTGAGGCGCTGGACACACCCCGCCGTGTGCGGTGGGATATTAAGGTGCATTACTCCCAGATCACCGGCGAGTGGCGCATCGAGGGCAAGAGCAAGGATAAGAGCAATATCAAGGCGTTCAACACCTACGGCACGCTGCGGGCCAGCGCTTACGAGATCATTGAGAGCAGTCTGAACCTGAAAGACGTTCGTATTTTCGACTATCAGTATGATGCAGACGGGCGGCGCGTGGCGGTGCTCAACAAGAAGGAGACCGCCATTGCACAGGGCAAGCAGGAGCTTCTAAAGGAAGCGTTTGCCGAATGGATATGGAAAGACCCGGAACGGCGGGAGAAGATCTGCAAGGCGTACAATATCCTGTTCAACAGCAACCGGCCCCGTGAATATGACGGCAGCCACATCAATTTCAGCGGCATGAATCCGGAGATCACCCTGCGGAAGCATCAGGTAAACGCCATCGCCCACATCCTCTATGGCGGCAATACCCTGCTTGCACACGTAGTGGGGGCAGGGAAGACGTTCGAGATGGTGGCGGCGGCCATGGAATCCAAGCGGCTGGGCCTGTGTCAGAAATCTCTCTTTGTGGTGCCGAACCACCTGACGGAGCAGTGGGCCAGCGAGTTCTTGCAGCTCTATCCTGCCGCCAACGTGCTGGTGGCGACCAAAAAGGATTTCGAGACAAAGAACCGCAAGCGTTTTTGCGGGCGCATAGCCACCGGCGACTATGACGCCATCATCATCGGCCACAGTCAGTTCGAGAAGATACCCGTCAGTATCCAGCGGCAGCGGGCCATTCTGGAGCAGCAGATGGACGAGATCATCCTGGGCATCCGGGAGGCAAAAAATGCCCATGCGGAGAACTTCACCATCAAGCAGATGGAAAAGACTCGTAAGGGCTTGCAGAATAAGCTGGACAAGCTGAACGACCAGAGCCGGAAGGATGATGTGGTCACATTTGAGGAGCTGGGCGTTGACCGGCTGTTCATCGACGAGAGCCACTACTATAAAAATCTGTTTCTCTACACCAAAATGCGGAACGTCAGCGGCATCGCGCAGACCGAGGCGCAGAAGTCCAGCGACCTTTTCATGAAGTGCCGGTATCTGGACGAGATCACAGGCGGGCGGGGTGTGGTATTCGCCACCGGTACGCCGATTTCCAATAGCATGGTGGAGCTATATACCATCCAGCGGTATTTGCAGATGGAAGCCTTGCAGGAGCAAGGCTTCCAGCATTTCGACGCATGGGCCGCCAACTACGGCGAGACGGTCACGACCATCGAGCTGGCACCGGAGGGCTATACTTTAATAGGACGATAAAATTAA
>ERZ773208.2193-NODE-2193-length-13716-cov-2.911207_pt1 | contig 13716 bp, 7 predicted proteins | sample MGYA00581006_ERZ773208 | MGnify/ENA primary metagenome ERZ773208 (study PRJEB29015, sample SAMEA2737793) | human gut metagenome | biome: human gut; feature: human-associated habitat; material: faeces | place: China | collected 2012 ... | reverse complement strand
CAACATCTTCATTACATTGGCACCCTATTGCTTCCCCATCTTCACTTATTTCATCATCCGTCCCTTCTTCAGGAAAAATGAAGCATGGCTCACCACTTTCTCCCATGAACTGACCCACGCCATTGCAAGCATATTGATGCTCAACAAGATGCACTCCATGAAAGTGTACGAACAAGAGGGAAGCACGCAATATCTGGGAAGAAGCAACATCTTCATTACATTGGCACCCTATTGCTTCCCCATCTTCACTTATTTCATCTTATTGCTGATGCTTCTCAGTTCCGTACGCTCTTTATGCATTTTCCAATTTCTTATCGGGCCGACATTGGGATTCCACATACTTTGCTTCACCCAGCAAACCCACCCTAACCAGACAGACATAAAGCAAAACGGAAAGATGATTTCTTATTCCTTCATCTTCATGTGGTGGTTATTCAATGCTTCCATCATACTATATGCAGTAAAATATGGCATTTACCGGGCAGTCATCTATCAGTTCCAGGGTATGTGGACAAATCTGTTAGCACCATTTTAGCTTCTTAACTCACCGATTCATGTCCGGAGTTCACCGATTTTTCCGCCGCAAATCATCAGGAAGGGCTATCGGAGGACGAATAAACTGCTGGCACAACCTTTTAATTTTAGTTCATCAGGAAAATGCGTAGTTAAATGGGAATTTAGCAGCGTGTTTTTTCATTAATGATACCCTAAAAGTCTATTTTTTAACTTTTAAAGCCTGGTATAGCTGCATTACTTCCTGTAATTCTTTCACCTTTTCTGGATATTCCAGATGAAGATTATTAGTCTCTCCAATATCCCGTTTTAAATTAAACAACTCAGGCACATCACCTTCCTTAAACTTACTATTTCCCGTTTTAGGCAAATAAACCCAATCTCCTTTACGTATTCCATGCACCTCACCACCTTTTACATAGACATACTCATCACGCAACCGCAAAGAAGGGTTTTTCAAGAATGATGATATATCCACTCCATCAATCTCCTGCCTGAACGATTTGCAACCGGCATAATGCATTATTGTTGGGAATAGGTCAATACTGGCAATTATCGCATCACTGGTTACTCCTGCCGGGATAGTACCCTTCCAACGCAGAATACAAGGTACACGTACCCCGCCTTCATAATACGAGAATTTACCGCCACGTAACGGATCGGCAGAACCGCTATTTTCTTTGTAACCTAACCACGGCCCATTATCAGATGCAAAAATAACCAACGTGCTTTCCGCCAATCCTTGTTGATCCAGATAGTCGAGAAAGCGTCCGACATTCCAATCTATTTCTTCCACAACATCTCCATAAAGCCCACGTTTGCTCTTGCCTCTGAACTGCTCGGATGCAAATAAAGGAATATGGGGCATCGAAGGAGTAATGTAAACAAAGAAAGGTTTCTCTTTATTCTGCCCTACAAACTCAATCGCTTTATCAAAATAACGACGGGTAGTAGTAGACTGATCACAGGGGTATTCTATGATTTCATCTCCTTCAAACAAAGGAGATACACTATTGAGTCTCTTTTTTATCGTCGCTCTGTTGGGAGCATTTCTCACAAAGTCCTGATCCGCTTTAGCTTCAGACAGAGTATATCCTTCTCTAAACACAGCATTAGACGCAAATTTTTGAGAAGGGCCGATATACATATCGTTACTATAAGGAATACCGAAGTATTTATCAAACCCCTGATCTGTGGGTAGATGACCTTTCAAGTCACCTAGATGCCATTTACCGAAACAACCTGTTGCATAATCTTGTTCTTTCAATGCTTCTGCCAAGGTTATCTCTTCGGAAGGCATACCTTCGGATTCCGGAAAGAATACTCCTTTCACTCCATTCCGGGTATTCAGCCGTCCCGTTAAAAGGCCCGCACGTGAGGCACTGGAGACAGAAGCAGATACATAGAAGTCTGTCAGTTTTAGTCCTTCCCTTGCCATCCCATCTATTGACGGGGTTTGTATCAACGGCGATCCGTAGCAACCAAGGTCCTGATATCCCTGATCATCGGTAAAGATGATAACAACATTAGGCTTGTGCTGAGCTTGCATAAGCCCAGCACAAGTCAACATAGGGAGAAGAACCAAAGTCCTACTCCGAAATAACATTACCTTCCGTAATTCCACTGTCATTATAGGTATCCACACGATAATAATACTTCACGCCTTTAGTGAGAATATGCAGCAAAAGTTCAGTGGTTTCATTTCCCTTCACCTGAATACATTGATTCAGAAAGTCGGGTTGATAACCAAAGCGAACCAAATAACCGTCGGCACCGAATGCTTTATTCCAGGCAATCGAGGCGTATCTTCCATCTTCCTGGTTTCTTTTCACAGAAAGTTCTTTCACCTGTCCGGGCTTATCCGAATAACCGGAACCGAATACCCGCAAATCCAACAGTGCAAATTTACCTTCTTTGGGAGTATGTACATTCTCCACCTTCATATAAGAAGCTTCTACAGGTTTGGAGAGTTCCAGATATTCATGAGGAACCGTTGTTTTGTTTCCGGACTTATCAGCAAGCAGCTTCCAGGTATGCCCATCGTTCGAAGTATATAGTTTGTAGGCATGATAGTCTGTCTCTTTGGGAGCCTCCGGATTTATATCCTGTTCGGCAAAGTTGATCTGAACAGAGTTAATCTGCACTTTCTTACCAAAGTTCATTACGAAATGCTCACCTGCATTACCGCTTTCTGCCGACCACCACGTCCTGACATTCTCATCCGCTGCTTTCTCCGGTTCAAAACCCGAAAGCGAAGAAGAAGCCATACAAGCTTTATTGAAAGACTGGAGCATCCAGCCGAAAGCAGAGATGTCCTGCGGCTCAAACTTCTTCTGAGGCAATAGCATCGGATAATCACCCAATACGGTATGAGTTCTCATCCGCCCTTTCGCATCAAATGATACTGGGAACAATCCGATTCTTCTTTCAAATTCATCGTGGTTACCAATCCACATGGAAGTTGCCTGCCACCAGTTACCATACTTATCTTTGAATACACAACTATGGCCTGCCCCACCAATAAAACCACCGACCTTCAACGAAACAGGATTGTAAGGCTGTTCAATAAAGCCTCCATTCGCGCTATCACTCTCCATAACGATATCGCAATACCAGTTACAAATGGTTCCCGGTGTGGCATATTGCAGGTAATACTTATCATTGTTCTTCACAATCCAGGCACCCTCAGGGCAAGGTATCTTCTGGAACTTACCCATCCAGGCAGAAGCGTCGATTTCATCATACAGTTCTCTGCGCCCGAAGTGATAACCGGAAGTGCACTCTTTAACGTCCGTAATATATTCACGAAGCACCTTCTTCGTACCTTCTATTTCCTCAAAAGTCTCAGGATTCACTTCAAAGAAAGTAGTAGATTGTTCTGCACCCAACCCATAATAGAAATAAAAGCGCTCATCATCAATGAACAGACAGGGATCGGCCATACGCCGTACCTCACCGCATTTTTCCCATTTCCCATTTTCCGGATCAGCAGAACGAATCACGTCTACTTTCTTCTTGGAACGGTCGCGGGTAAAGTTTATAAAATAGACATAATTATCATCCGCAGCTACAGCAGGTGCCACATAATGATCAATATCAAGGGCAGATGCATGTATCTCCGGATTAAAATAGACATCCTTCCATGTAATCAAGTCATCGGATACACGATAACCGCCGATATCCATTGTAGTAAAGAGATAATATTTGTCTTTGAACAATACGATTACCGGATCGGCAGCCGTACGGGCTTTCTTCTCTCTCTTCTGGAAACATCCCCAACCGTAATCCAAATTCATCGGATTACAAAACGTTGTCTGCTGTTCCGTTACCTGTTTGTTCTCCGCACAGGAGAAGAGAAAAAAAGACACCAATAAAAGGGATAATTTATTTTTCATGCCAATACTGAGATTAATAGAGTTCCCGGCTTATTTCTCTGCCGGAACCTGTTCTGTTATTTTTTTAATTTCCTTCATCAATAAACCGTGCAAGCGTTCTTTCTCTGCTACATAAGCCGGATCAGCAACTTTATCGGACATTTCGCCAGGATCAGCCAGGATATCCATCAAAGACGCTTCCTTATCTCCACGCGTAAAGGCTGTATACTTATAACGTCCGTCATTAATCTGATAGCCTGAACTAGACTCTACGATAATATATTCACGGTCAATCTTATCCGTTTGCCCGGTCAGAACCGGTTTCAGTGACTTACCGGACAAGTTCTCCGGTACGGGAATTCCTGCCAGATCGCATAACGTAGGTACCAGATCAATTCCGCTAGTCAAGCTTTTTGAGTCTACAACTCCTTTCTTCACTCCCGGACCGGAAATAATAAGCGGTGTACGGGTAGCTTCTTCAAGCAAGCGACTTTTAAAAACAAGGCCATGAGACTGTCCCATTTCTCCATGATCTGAAGTAAAGACAACAATCGTATGATCTGCCAGACCGGAGTTTTCCAACGCAGCCAGGATACGTCCGATCTGTTGTTCCACATCTTCTACAAGCCGGCAATACATCCAGCGATAGAAATCCCACTGCTCTTCTGTCCAGTCACGGGAACCGGAACCGATTGCTTTCATTTCGGCATACGTCCCGTTGGGTTCCACATTGGCAGGTACGGGAGGTATCTGTGCACGATATTCTTCATCACTTAGTGTTTTACGCAAATCTATATACTTCTGCGTAGCAGCTATCTGATGAGGACGCAGCTCACCGGGAAATCTCGGATCAAAACCTGCCCCGTAACAAATATCATGAGGATTCATGAAAGAGAGATATAGGAAAAAAGGTTCATCCTGAGCCGGATTATAACCAGCAAGAAAGTTCTCGGCAAAATCGGCAGGACCCTCATAATAATCCGTACCATTCTGGGTAAAACCATACTCCTCCATGTGAGTCCTTCCACAATAAAAGCCCGGATAACCGGAATAGACTGTCTGATAGCCGGCATTACGGAAAAGATTTCCAACCGAACTTTCACGGGCAACCGGCAAGACTCTTAAAGTATCCGGCTTAGTAGAGTTATTTGTATAACCTATTTCGCCGGCATAGCGTCCTGTTGCCATTGCAAAACGTGACGGCATCGATACCGGATTTGCACAATAATTATGTTCAAACCGGACACCGTTCTCAGCCAAACGATCTAATGAAGGAGTACTGACATAGTGATTGCCTGCGCAACTCAGCATATCATACCTCTGCTGGTCGGTCATGATGAAAAGGACATTCAGCTTCTTTTCTTCAGCTTTCTGCACACAAGAGGAAGCAAACAATGAAATGCCACATCCATACAACACGACACTTGCCGATTTCTTCATAAGCAATTCTTCTTAGAATTCATCCTTATTTCTTCAAGGCCTTGTCCACATCCAGATCGACGCCTGCCCATCCCTTCTTGCAAGTCCAGTCTGCTGCAGGCGAAGCCCAAAACTCATCTGCTTCCGACAAACCGAGGGCTACGAACACAGCAGAGCACAAGTAGAGGCTACCTGTTGAAATATAACTCTCTCCAATATGAGGCTGATAGCCGGCAAAGCCCACCCGCAGCCATCCTTCGGGGTTGAATGTTCCGGGAGCTTGTGTCTGCCGATTGATAATTGCTGTCAGTGCACATCTCACTTGTGCAGGTTTCACTCTTTCCGGAAGCAATTTCCGGTAAGCAACGTCGGACAAAGCATGGAAAGCCCCGAAACGGTAAGCCAATGAACGACCCACTATCGGAAAAGTCCCTTCGGGAGAAATCATTCTTTCCTGTTGCTCTGCATAGCGGGCATAGCGTTCGAGTTCAAGTTCGTAAGGTATGGCACCTTCTATCTGGTGTTTCTTCATCACACCCAGCACTTCCGCCATCATCGGGTGGATAACGAAACTGTTGTAATAGTCCAGATGGAAATCGGCCCCGTCACCGTACCAGCCATCTCCTTTATACCACTGTTCAAAGCGGTCACAGGCATATTTCACCCGGTCATACTCCCACTCGCCGGTAAATTCCTTTAAGGCAGCCTCCACCATTGCCGAGAAAAACAGCCAATTGGTTTCGGAAGGTTTTATCACTCTTGATGATTTGAGTTCCTTGATTACCCGTTCCTGAGTGGTCTTATCCAGTTTATCCCACAGTTGTGTACGGGCTCTCAATAATCCATGAGCCAGGAAAGCTGCATCCACCAAGGGTTGACGTCCGTTATTGAAGTTCAGGTAGTCGGGCGATTCCGGATCAACTCCATTGGCAATCGACTTTAAAGCCAGATCAATGTACCGGGCACGCAGTTTACCTTCTATCGTATTGTCGGGACCTAGTTCCAGCCAAGCCGAAATACCTGTAATCAGTCTGCCTAAAGCTTCCAGATGTGTCACTTCTCTTCTTTTCTGCATATCAGCGGCGATAGATTCAACCGGCATATTTTTACGAAGTTCACCTTTCGCCATATTCGCCAGCAACGGATAGGAGATACGATGGAGTGAACTCAACCAAGCGGAACGGTCCGGATTTTCAGAGAAAGCCGTAATCGTCTCAACTACCGGACGCCCTTCCAACAAATTCTTATAACGAAGCAAAGCCTCTACAAAATAATAATCGGCATACGTCAATGGAGCATCTATCTCATACTGCTTTGCCATGAAACCAGTGCAATGCTTGATGATAAAATGATTGTTATCGCCTACTTTCCTGGCACGATAGGCCGGAGAAGCCAACGACTTTATTTGCTGTTCACCTATTGCAAGGAATTGCTTGCCCAGTTCGCCTTCTACATAAGTACTCAGTTCCACATAAGCCGAAGCCATAATGGCACCGGCCGAAGCATCTCTATCAGCTTTCGGAATGTCGGGAGCATCAAAGTCCCAGTAAGGGATTTTATCTTTAGGCAAACGCGGGTGATTCATAATGTACTTACCGATTTTAATAGCATGGTCCAGATACTCTTTCTTACCCGTTTGTCGGTACATCATAGTAAATCCATATAATCCCCATGCCTGACCACGCGACCAAGCAGATTGATCACCCACGCCCTGGTGTGTCACTTGGTTCAGCACCTTTCCTGTAATCGTATCATAGCTAACCACATGGTACGAACTGCCATCCGGACGGAAATGATTGACCATTGTACGGTCGGCATGAGACTTTGCTTTATTATAGTAAGAATTATCTCCCGTCATGGATGAGGCTACCGTAAAAAGTTCCAGATTCATCATGTTATCGATGATTACGGAGAACTGCCATTTCTTGCTGTTCCACGAGCGAGTGCAACCCGTCACCGGATGGAAGCGGGTGGATAAGGATTTGGCCGCAGTCTCTATCACTTCCCTGTAAGCTTCATTACGGGTAAGGCGGTAGCCATTGCCGAAACTGCAATTGATGATAAAGCCAACATCGTGATTGCTGGTCGTATACTTCTGCTTTTCTACACGCGAAGTCATTTCTTCGGCGGCTGCCCTCACCTGCGGATCATTGCTATACTCATAACAATACCATAACGTACCGGGATAGAAACCACTTGTCCACCAACCGGAATCGCAGGTAATCATCTCTCCATCCTTCGCCGTTCTGGGCAATATGCCTTTCTGGTCTTTCATCTCACCGAACATGGACATTGACTGTCTGACAGAGAAGTCGAGCGCATCCTCAACAACCTTTTTCATACCTTTTGTCACTGCCGATGCCGAAGAGGCGAATCCTGCCAACAGAACCAAACCTATAACTAAAACTTTATTTCCGTTTCTCATCATCATCCTTTTAAAGGTTTATACTTATTATTTTATTTCTTATAATATCTGAATTTCCTATTTGTCTTTACAAAAAGAGAGGGAAACAGGCTTTTGCCTTACAACACATTTTATCCGGCCCCCCCAAACAGACTATCAATGCCTCTTGAGTTTGAATATAAATGCGGAATATTGCATAATATACACCCGTTATACATATTCTATGTACAGGAACTCTATATTCTGCAGATTGCATCTATAGTTCTGACGTATCAGATATATAGTTCCAACGCGTCAGATATATAGTTCCTGCACATTAGGTATATAGTTTCTGTACCAAAGAAGCATACATTCTGCAAAAGCCTTATAGTCAAAGAGCCCGAACAAGCTATTTCCCGTTTTTTAGAGTTGTACGTATTTATATATCCAACTCATAATCTGACAAATATAGATTTTCATTCGCGAATTTGCAAGTCTCTCTCCCCGGGCTGCAAAGCAGAGGCTCCCGGGGCTTTAGAAATGCAAAATGTCAATCTGATAAATCTGTTTATTTATCAAAATACTCAATAAGGTTGTAAACATTGTAATTCACTTCCTTCATGAACTTACTCAGATAGGGGTACATCTCGTAATAGTTGTCATACACCCCTTTATTAGCGGGCTTACTGCTATTATCCGTACCATCATCATCCTGATACTTGAACCAATGCCAGCCGACACAGTTCTTGGCTTCCAACAAACCCAAAGTGAAATGCTGGTATGCGTACGCCCTGTCATTCTGAGTGGGAACAGAGAATCCGGCACCCGACTGGTTGTTCAGGTCAGAATCTTCCACACCCTTTGTATAAAACTCAGTAACCATAAAGGGAGCATCCGCCCAATCTTCGCCCCACTGCTTCACATAGGTAGTCAACTCCGGACTCCAACGGCTATAGTAATTGATAGAGATGATATCACAATACTTGCCCGCAGCAGCCACCACATGTTGCAGATATTTCGGTGTTCCATGCAGACGGGTTCCCAGATACATCATTCCCGGATCAATCTCCTTGATGGCTTCCTTAACTCCCTTGTAATAGAGTTCGGCCAACCTGCCGGCAAACTCACTATTCAGGTTATCGGTCACACTTGTTGCATTTTTCTCTTCCATAAACTTCTTAGCTTCCAGATAAGCGATATCCGTCCGGTCTGTCAGTTTCAGAAAACGGTCCAGAATTCTTGAATTCTGTGAAGAGAAATTTATCTCATTGTCCGAAAAGAATCCCAATACATTTGCATCATTCAAATAAGACGCCATAGCCGAACGGATATAAGATTTACAGAAGTCCGCCCAATCACTGTACAACACAAGCCCCAATTCATTATCAGAAGTATTTCCTGGATAGGCATGCCCATTCTGCGATCTAAACTGGCTGAGGAAGCCAAACGAAGGTGCAAGAGTCATAGGTGCATTGGGATTACTTTGATTATGCGCCTGAATTTTACTATATGTATTGGTACAAAAAGCACCGGTGCCATGAAAGCCGATAGAGGCCAGTTCTGCCTGCGTCTTCGATAACCACATATTATCATTGCCAAAACGCTTGTTCCAAGCTTCCTTATTACGCGAAGAAGAACCATACCTGAGGGAAGTCACACTTCTTTCATAGTGAGGATATCCCTCGGGATCGATAATCCACCAACGACCGTTGACTTTCTTCACATAAAAGCGTCCTGTGGCTTGTTGCTTGGCACCTGTGGTAAGGCTACCATATTTATTGGTGATAGCCTTGTAGTCACTCTCTGTTTTTATGCTTGGCTTATACTCGCCCATATAAGCCACGATGCGGGTATTTGCTTCAGTCCAACTGGCAACCGGTGGAAACTGGCTCGAATATTTCACTTTGATCGGACGATACGGTTTACCCAGAAGTGAAGGACTGTAAGCCTGCATTTCTCCGGGAGTCGGCAACCCCTCTATAATTTCATCGTCGTCACCTTCGTCCAGAACAACGTCCGGCGGCATGAAGTTAGGATCTTTCACTTCATAGTCTACACATGAAGTCAACATAAACAGACACGCAAAGGATGCCGTTATATAAAATGATTTTATTTTCATGATATTTGCCTTTAAAGATTTTATTTGGAAACACTTCTCACACAACGAACATAACGCGCACTTCCGGTCTTGGCGTTATTAGTACTGACATATTTACCAAAACGTATATAACAAGCTTTCTTACCGTCGGTAGTCTCCGTACTTGCCCAATAACTGTCACCGTTTTCCGTATCCCCCATTGTATTCAGGAGAATGCCGCCATGATCGGTGAAGGCCTTATCGAATGCAGCACGTGCAGCCTGTTCTTCCGCCGGAAGCTGACCGGGAAGCAAACTTGAACTATGATTTCCGTTGTAGGCATCATACAAGGCTATCAGCTCGTCTCTTGCCGGCCAATACCAACCTTCTCCTCTCTCCTTGCAATATTGTATAGCCGGAATATCCGCTGCATGTTCACTCTGCGCTATAGTCTGCGTATTGGCATATCCATTTTCACCGTCCGTTACCCCAAAACCTTCTGCAAAACCGTTCGTCCACTTCAGGCTCTCTCGTTTCAAAGATACGATCTTGGCTTTGGAAGGATCTGCCGGGTCCACCCAGAACACAATACCGCCTTCAGCAAGTTCCGTATCCCCATCTTTCGTCACATACTCGCCTATCTTGAAAGGTTCCACAGCTATAGCTTTCTGCTGGCTTACGGTAATGGTAGCCGTAGCCTGGCCTTCACCGGAACCGGCTACGACGGTCACAGTCGCCGTACGCGAACCATCCGTGGTATTCTCCGACAAAGCGGTGAATGTAATCTTGTTTTCTGCCTTGCTTACGGAAAGCCATGTGGAGCCATCACCTTCAATGGTTACCGTATATGAACTCTTATTCGTAGTTACGGTAGACTCTGCCGTGGCACCGGCTTCACTGGTCAGTCCAACCTGGGTAGGGGTAACGGTCAGTGTCGCAGGTTCTTCGGGGAACTTATAGTTACCTATCACTTTCATGGCACGTACGAAGCGGCTTGTACCTGTCTTGGCACCAAAGTCAAATCCATACTTACCGAAGCGGACGTATCTTGCTTTCTGCCCATCTTCACTTTCCGTACTTGCCCAGTAGCTTTCACCATTACCCGTATCAGCCGCTGCATTTATAACAGCTCCACCCAAATCGGTCAGGTACTGGTCGAACATGGCACGGGCCGCTTTTTCCGTATCGCTGATATTGGCAGGCACTGCATTGGTGAATGCCGGATCTTCATGCCCGATACCATTGTATGCGTCAAACAAATCGAGCAATTCATTGGATGCCGGTAAATACCAACCCTCTCCCAATGCTGTACACAAGGCGGCAGCATCATTAGGGCCTGCATTTACAAACAGGGCTGTATTCGCCGGGCCGTCTACTGCTGACAGAGCACCATGTGGCATGATAGATGCTTCATACGGATTGCCGCCCCAACGTTCCAGTGAGATAGCCTTTCCGGATTCCGGATCAGACGGGTCAACCCAGAATATCATACCGAGTCCGTCTTCTGTCACTTGTCCCACTTTCAATGCCTTCTCTTCCGAAGCATCTTTATCTGATTGAGTCACTGTTACGTCTACAGAGAACTCTCCGGAAACCAGCTTCACGACAGTCGAACGCGGTTCACCTGTTTCATTGGCAGCCGTAGCTTTATAAATGGCACGTTTCGGATTCACATCTACCGAGAGCCAGTCTGCCGTATACTCGGCGGTAACCTCACCCTCCGTCGTATAAATAAGAGCCGTTACAGAAGAACCTTCATTCTTCGATATGTTTATAGTGGTTTGGTCATAATTAAATTCCGGCATGATACGCACTTCCCCACGCTCTTTACATGAAATCAGTATCATACTCAAAATCAATGAAACCAGAGTTAGTTTTTTCATATTATGATTCTGTTTTTAATTTATAATTTAAAGTCAACTCTCCTATTTCCACGGATCGCTCTGCGGGAAGTTTTCTGCTCCCATCAGGTCTATCTGCTTCTGTGGTATAGGCCATATTTCGTGTTTGCCTTTCACGAAGTAATCACGACACAAGGCATAATCGGTATCCAGATACGGGTCTTCCGACTTCAAGTCGCCCGAGTGTTCACGAGCCCGGTCGTAGAGAAGTCCAAGACGTTTCAGCAATGGCCAGCGTACTCCTTCGAAATGCAGCTCACGGGCATATTCATCCAGAATCATATCAAGGGTAAGCGGACCGTTCTCACGAGCATTACCTGCCCTGCTCCACGTCTTGTTATAGTATTCGATGGCTTCGGAACTCGAACCGCCGTCGCGATGGAAGTAAGCCTCACAACACATCAGGTAGGTCTCTGCCAAACGGTAAACGATCAGGTCTTTGAAACTGGAAGTCCTGTCAGGCTGTGTAGCATTGGTCCATTGGTCAAAATGCTTCTTTGACATCGGATGCAGTTTCTCTAGGTATCCGGCAGAACTGCCATACAAATCGGCTGGTATCTCTTTGCCATAATTGGCATTAGTGGGATCATTGTAATAGAACTTGTGGATAAAGAGCTTTTCATAGCGAGTGTCCTTTTCCTTATCATACAGACCGAATAAGTAAGTATTCGGATAAACACGTCCCCAACCGTAACCACCCTGAGCTGCTTCAAAGGTACATCCGGCATTAGACTGATAGCGGGTAGTGGTAATAATGGCAAGACGGTGTCCCATCAATGGAGTACCGCTTCCGCCACCTCCCAGGTTCTCTGAGAATTGGTAGGACCACAGCACTTCGGAGTTACGCAGGTCCGCCCCGCTGAAAACATCTTCCGTCTTCGGCATCATGGAGTACATCGTGCCATCCCTGAAGATATCTTCACACTCTTTTATTGCTTTATCATAGTCCTTTTCCCACATGGCTACCTGCGCTCTCACATGTTTGGCAACCGCCTTAGTGATACGGCCATAGTCCTTATTCGGAATGTCCCAGGCAAGAGTGGCTATTGCATCTTCCAGGTCACCTTTAATCTGATTGAATATTTCTTCCGTAGATGCCGGTTTATAGTCACGCACCAGATTATCTACCGTAGTAGGAAGTGTATTCAGATAGAGACGTTCAAAACGTTTCCATAGCTCAAAGTATGCATGCCCGCGGAAGAACTTAGCCTCAGCCCATGCTTTATGGACAACTTCGTCATCAAGCCCCAAGTTCTCGGCGCTTACAATGATTTCATTGGCTTTACCAATAATGGAATAATGGTGTGTCCAGAATGATTCGACATCCGCATTGTTAGGCAATAGCGTATTGAGACGGGCAATAGCTGCACTGGTTCCGGCACGGAATACCATGATGTCCGTATTATAGTCGCACATATTTACAACGTACAGGTTACCTCCATCTCCATTGGCTATCTGTCTCTCCATATTGTATAATCCTATCACGGCGCGGCTCAGACCATCGGGAGTACTTATCAGATAGTTGTAAGTGATGTCTGTCTTCGATTCAGGATTAAGAAAGTCTTCACAGGAAGGCAACGTCGCAATTGCTGCAATTGCTAAAGCTGCTATATATAATCTTTTCTTCATTTCCTTTTCCTCCATCTATCTGTTACTTTGTTTTACAATATTGTATTATCGAAATCGATCGTAAGATCTCCACTTCCACAATCTATATTAATCCATCTTAATGCATTGATATTTCGTTTTTTTAGATCATCTTCGAAAAGTATATCTCCAATCTTAACATCTCCATTTCCACAATCTATATTATAGTTATAATCTTTTTCTGTTCCTGCCATTGTCAATGTGACATCTCCAGAACCCAGATCAATCTCTGTCTTTGATGTTGTGATCGTTGTCAGATCAATATCTCCACTTCCACAGTCTATGTCAAGTTCGTCTGTGATATTCAAAGAATCTGACGCAATGTCTCCATTGCCACAATCCATGGAAACTTTCTCAAAGGTAACTCCTTTGGGCAGAATAACTGTGATCTCATCGTTTGAT
>ERZ773208.2188-NODE-2188-length-13733-cov-6.464980_pt1 | contig 13733 bp, 10 predicted proteins | sample MGYA00581006_ERZ773208 | MGnify/ENA primary metagenome ERZ773208 (study PRJEB29015, sample SAMEA2737793) | human gut metagenome | biome: human gut; feature: human-associated habitat; material: faeces | place: China | collected 2012 ... | reverse complement strand
GTTGTACTTCCATCCCTGCCAGCCGTATGTCTGTACATGGGTACGGTATGCGATATTTACATTTCTCTCACCTGCCACACTTGGGTTGGTATTGGACGTTGCCTGATTGCCAACCACCGGTGAAGAACCAGCCTTTGCAATATAACTCTTTGCCTGATGTACGCCAGAAGTTGCATTCACTCCTGCATAATTTAATCCCGGCGCTGATGCACCCTTCTTCAATACAACGATCTGGATACCTTCCAGTCTCTTTGCATAACCGGCAGTTCCGGATGGTGCACCATTCTTCGCCCAGCCAAGCCAGCCGTAAGACTGTGCATGCACTCTGTAATAAACGTCGTACTTCTCTTTATCAGCGCCTGTGAGCTGAATCTTGATTGCCTCGAGTCTCTTTGCCTCGCCTTCGGTTCCGTTCATCTCGCCATTTGCCGACCAAGGTAACCAGCCGTAGCTCTGGCAATGGGTTGTGTACTGGATGCCAAGGTTTACGTTTCCGCTGACGGAAATCTTGATACCCTCCAAACGCTTTGCCTGTCCGCTTGTACCAGCCATTCTACCATTTGTGAACCACTTGCTTGTGTTGTTCTCGTCACCCTGCCAGCCGTATGTCTGTACGTGGGTTGTATAACGGGTTGTAACATCTGGCGTTGGGTTCGGATCTGGATCTGGGTCCGGGGTTGGATCTGGATCTGGAGTTGGATCTGGATCTGGGGTCGGAGTTGCCTTTGTAACTGTTACATAAAAACGTTGTGTACGTTTTCCATCATTCGAACGGGCTAATACAAAAGTTTTTCCTACTCCAACTGCCTTTGCTTCACCAGTTCTCGAATCTATTGTAACAATATCTTGATTTGCACTAAGATAGTTAACACCTTTGTTTGTTGCATTTTCCGGAAGTACCGTTCCTGTTACTTTAAAGGTGTCTCCAACCTTCAATTTTGTCTCATCTACATCTGCAGTTACTTTTAAATCATCTGCATAAATCGTTTCGTCATCATCACTGATTAAATTGAAATGATAACCGTTTTCCTGTGCATATTTATGAGCAGCACTATTTTCTACACAGTTAATGGTTAAACATTCACTTACTGACGTTACAGAATGTCCTAAGTCAGAATTCCATCTTGTTTGGCAACATAAATTTTTACCAATACTTTTTACCGTCTTTGGAATCGTCAAATTCGCTAAGCTACCACATTCATCAAATGCATAGTCTTCAATTGTTGTCACACCAACAGGGATTTCAAGTGTACTCAGCTCATGACTACTTTCAAACGCATGACTTCCAATCGTTCTTATCGTTTCTGGGATTTTTGTTCCATAGATTCCTATTATCAGCTTATCCGTATCTGTCTCGATGACTGCATTACAATTATCACGACTATCATATACAGGGTTTTCAGGTGAAACCGTAAGCGTTGTAATTCCACTGCTCATAAATGCATTTCCGCTAAGCTTCGTCACATTCTTCGGAACCTCAAATGACTTCAATCCCTTACAGCTCTGAAATGCTTTTTCTCCAATCTCAGTCACAGAATCTGGAATTGTTAATGATGTCACATTCTCACAAAATCCAAATGCACCCTCACCAATCTTTGTGATATTGTCTGGAATGTCAAGTGATGTAATATTAGCCCATTCAAATGCATATGCCGGGATTTCTGTGATTCCTTTTGGAATATTGAACGATGCCAATGCATAACAGTCACCAAATGAGTATGGTTCTAAATCTGTTACACTATCTGGAATGTGTACGTTTTTCAAATTTTTACATTCGTAAAATGCACTTTCCCCTATTTTCTTAACAGTATCCGGAATCGTGACACTCGTCATTGTTTTTTGATAAAACGAATATTGATCAATCGATGTAACTGGCTTTCCATTAATCTCTGCGGGAATCTCCACGGCATCTTCATTCAGCAAATAATCATAAATCATATATCCGCCATTTTCCGTGTCTTCCACATATTCGAATCTTCCATCTTCTGTTTTCATAGCAGATTCTTCCGCTTTCACGTCTACTTTGAACACCGACATACTAGAGATCACGCACAAAAGTGCGAGTAACACAGCCAATACCGATGCTCTTCTTTTTCTTTTTTGCATCTTTTTCCTCCCTTTCTTTTATCCCTTCCACCAAAAAAATTGCACGCAAAAAACACCACGCACACAGCGACTACTCCTGCATCCCTGTTCTGCCTGGTCTCGTACTATGTCTCTATGAAGTTTTTTCCGTTTGCTGATATTTTGAAATGGAAATAATGATGATGTATCTTGATTTCTCAGCGACTGCAACGAAACTGCATTCTGCAGCAAATTATCGTCTAAGCAGTACCCCCCCCCCGAAGAACATTCGTTCTGATTGGGAGAACAGTTGTGCATACATCTGCTTTTATGAATTTAAGAACGTTATATTCATGCTGCATCTTTTGCACCCCCATCTTTTGAATCAACATACAAGTTTCATTATATATTTATTATTTGCATTCTGCAATAAGTGAGTGAAAATTTACTATCTGAAAAAGGGAGAGCTGCATGACGTTCACACATCATGCAGCTCTAAAATGAGAAAGCGTATTAAATTATCTTACCCAATACTTAAACTCTTCATCACCCATACGGATATAGTCATCGTTTTTCAGCATGACATCAAATCCCGGCTGGATCATCTTTCCATTCACATAAGTATGGTTTGTTGAGTTCTCATCACGGATATAACATTCTCCGTTGCTGATACGGAAGCTGCAATGCTTCCGGCTTACCTTCCGGTTATCTGGAATCTGATAATCACATTCCGAAGACTTTCCTACTAAGAACTCTGTCTTCTCAATCGGAATCAGCGCGTTCGTTCTGGAACGAACGAGATATGGAGTGATATTGTTGTAACTCATCTGCTGTAGGACAGTTGTCTCGCCCTCGCCAAGATCAATATCATCCTTCAAAATATCTTCTTTCTGCAATTCAATAATGAATGTATAGAACTCACGCAAAGAGAACATTAACCGGCTATCCAAATAATGCAGGATCTGGTCAACACAATTGACACACTGCATATCTGCAAACCGGATCTTGCTGATGAAATTCTGTACAAACTCACAGACATTGCAGTCTGCAAATTCCTTCTCAATCGGCATGTAGATCAACTGTACATGCAGATTGGACAGTTCAATATACATATACTTCGTGTTCAGAAGTACTTTCTTGATTGGCATATTGCGGTCTTCAAAATACAACAACTGATTCAATATATTCGACAAGATCGAAAGAAACTCGCCCTTGTACAACTGCTTCTTCAAGAACTGACCGAGCGGCAACGTTGCAGGAATCTTGTAAGACAGAACACGCACGCCCTCCACAACACTCTGCTGACAGGTGGACTGGTTTCCAAGGAAAAATGCATTAAATCCTTCCATCTCTGTCTGATTTACGATCACGGTATCTTCTATTCTGAAATTCAAATTAAATTCGTCATAACTTTCCTGTACTTGATCCACGGTTTTTCCCCCTGTTACATTTTATTGCAGGTGAAACTCTGATATCGCACCTTCAATCGTCTTATCAGCAGCTTCCTTACCATATTTTTCAACATCCATACGGCTCTTCGCCATATGCGTCAGATTTCCGTTTCCGTTGACACAGCCACCCTGACATGCCATGCCCTCCATGAAGTTTCCATCCAACATATTTCTGCGCAGCTTCAACAGCGCAATCTTACATTCTTCAATACCATCGCAGACAACCGGCTTCAATTCGAAGTCCTCTGCACCCTGTTCTTTCATTCCCTGCTTCACAGCACTGCTCAGACCGCCTGTGTGAGCAAAGATACGTCCAAAGTAAGAAGCATTCTCCAGACTTTCCTCTTCCAGTGTCGTGATGTCGATCTCCCGGCTGTCAAGCACTGCCTGCAGCTCTTCAAAAGTCAGTGCACTGTCGATATACGGTGCAACCGTCTCCTTGCGGATCTCCATCTTCTTTGCGGTACACGGTCCGATAAATACGACCTTCGCCGTCGGATCCTGCTCCTTAATATGTTTACCGATCATCGCCATCGGTGACAAAGTAGAAGATACATATGGCAACATATCCGGGAAGTTCTTCTCCACATAGGATACAAATGCCGGACAGCATGAACTCGTCAGCATACCCTTCTCCCGCAGCTCCTGTGATTCATGCCAGGTTGTCATATCTGCACCAAGCGCAACCTCCACAACTTCATCAAAGCCAAGCGCCTTGATTCCGCTGATGACCTGTCCACGCTTCGCGTAAATAAACTGTCCCGCGATTGCAGGTGCAACCGCCGCATAGACCTTATAATTCTTGCCATGGTCACTGTCCTTGATCATGTTGATGACCTGTAATATGTATGATTTCTCATTGATGGCACCAAACGGACACTGATATACGCATGCGCCACACGCGATACATTTATCGTTATCAATCTTCGCTTCCTGATCCTCGTTCATCGTGATCGCGCCAATCTTACATGCCTGCTGGCATGGACGCTTAAAATCTGAAATGGCACTGTACGGACATGCCTTTGCACAGGCACCACACTCTTTACATTTCGACTTGTCGATATGGGCTTTCTGATGCTCATCAATCGTGATCGCACCAAACTTACACGCATCCGCACAGCGGTGTGCCAGACAGCCACGACAATGCTGTCCGACTTCATATCCGCCAACCGGACACTCATCGCAGGCGATCTCCATGACTTCAATGACATTGTCATTGTCCGGATTGCCGCCCATTGCCATCTTGACCTGTTCACTCACGATCGCGCGTTCCTTGAATACGCAGCAACGCATCGTTGGCTTCTTGCCCGGAATAATCTTCATTGGAATATCCAGAATTCCTTCGAGCAATGTGCCATCCCATGCCATACGCGCAACCTCGCGCAACACTTCATAACGAAAATATTGGGTTCTGGTGTCAAATTTTCTCATATTCTTTGTAGAGAGTATTCTCTCCTTCTCCTAATTCTATGTCATATCCTAAAACATATATAATTATCTTAATATTTCTGATAATTTCTGTCAACGGATACCGCATATTTTTAAATATTTTTTAGTGAAGCTCTCCTTGTCCCTGTGAAAGCATCTCTTCTTTGACTTCATACAGTTTTTTCGACAGATCCACGTAATGGATATGCGGATTCGTAAATCGCTGTTCCTCCTCCCATATCTGATGGTCAAGCTGTTCCGTCACATATGCTTTGATTGCATCAAGCTCCGGCTTGTCATAAACCAGCTTTCCATCGCGGAAGATCGGCACCTGCAGCTCCTTCACATCCACATTTTCAAACTTCATCTTCTTCCAAGGCTTCACCGGATCCACGTAGGCAAATGGTTCATCTCCGTTTACTTCCTCGTCGTACATCGTGATCAAATCGGCAAGCGCATATCCGGTCTCACGGCTGTAAATACGCCACAGCTTCTTTCTGCCCGGATTCGTGATCTTTTCGACGTTCTCAGAGATCTTGATCTTCGGCACAAATTCCCCGGCATCATTCTGCACAGCAGCAAGCTTGTAGACACCACCAAAGACCGGATCGGATTTCGACGTGATCATACGTTCTCCGACGCCGTAGGAATCAATGCTTGCGTTCTGCTTTTTCAGTGACTGCATCAGAAATTCATCGACACTGTTCGACACGACGATCTTGCAGTCCTGCATATCACGTGCATCGAGTGTCTTACGGATCTTCTTCGAGAAATATGCCAGATCACCGCTGTCAATGCGGACACCCTTCAGGCGTTTCCCGGCAGGCTCTAACACTTCCTTTGCGACACGGATGGCATTGACCAGACCGCTGTTTAAGATATCATAGGTATCGATCAGCAATGTACAGTTGTCCGGATAGACCTCTGCATATGCCTTAAACGCTTCGTATTCATTGTCAAAAAACTGAATCCAGCTATGTGCCATCGTACCGATTGCAGGTACGCCAAACCGTTCATCTGCCATGACCGTTGCTGTCGCAGCCGCGCCACCGATATAGGCTGCTCTTGCACCAAGAATCGCTGCATCACCACCATGTGCACGTCTCGCGCCAAACTCCATAACAACCGCACCACTCTCAGCCGCTGTCCGGCAGATGCGGGAGGCTTTTGTGGCAATCAGCGACTGGAAATTCATCGTAAGCAGCAGCATCGTCTCAATTAACTGTGCCTCGATCACCGGTGCCGTCACCGTGACAATCGGAGTATTTGGATAACAGATCGTGCCTTCCGGCAACGCATCAATATTTCCTGTAAACTTAAAATCAGCAAGATACTGCAGGAATCCTTCTGAGAACTCGCCCTTGCTCCGCAGGAATTCGATATCCTCCTTAGAAAAATGCATGTTCTCAATGTATTCGATCAACTGTTCCAATCCGGCAGACACAACAAATCCACCATTATCTGGATTCTTCCGGTAGAACATATCGAATACAACCATCTTATCTTTGAACCCTTTTTCAAAATATCCGTTGGACATTGTCAGCTCGTAATAATCCATCAGCATTGTCAGATTTCTCATAGAATAAACCTCTCTATTAAAAAACTGCTGCACCAAAGCGTTTGGTGCAACAGCCTTTGTTTTATTATTTCGTCTTAGTTATTAAATCCACGATAGATGATATCAGATCTCTTTGGTCCGTTGGAAACCATCGTGATCGGGAATCCGATCTGCTCTTCGATAAACTCGATATACTTACGACAGTTCTCTGGAAGATCCTCATACTTCTTAATTCCGCGGATATCCTGCTTCCATCCCGGAAGTACCTTATATACAGGTTTTGCTTTCTTTAACTTTGCAGTTGTAGGGAAGTCCGTTGTTACCTCTCCGTCAATGTCATAGCCGACACAAACCGGAATCTCATCGAGATAACCAAGTACATCCAATACGGTAAATGCAACATCAGTTGTTCCCTGAATCCGACAACCATACTTAGATGCGACACAGTCAAACCAACCCATACGTCTTGGACGTCCGGTTGTTGCACCAAACTCGCCTCCATCACCACCACGGCGGCGAAGCTCATCCGCTTCTTCTCCGAATATCTCACTGACAAATTCACCTGCTCCAACAGCGGATGAATATGCCTTACATACTGTTACGATCTGCTTGATCTCATATGGAGGAATACCTGCTCCAATCGCGCCATAAGCAGCCAGTGTGGAAGAAGATGTTACCATCGGATAGATACCGTGATCCGGATCCTTCATGGAACCAAGCTGTCCCTCTAAGAGGATATGCTTTCCTTCCTTGATTGCATTATACAAATAAGCAGATACATCACATACGAACGGAGCTACCATCTCCTTGTACTCCATCAATGTGTTGTACACTTCATCCACGGTCAGAAGCGGCTTCTTGTACAGGTACTCTAACAATACGTTCTTCGATGCGATCACACGCTCGATCTTGTCGCGCAAGGCTGCCTCATCGTCAAACAGCTCACTTACCTGAAAACCAATCTTTGCATATTTATCTGAATAAAACGGTGCAATACCGGACTTTGTAGAGCCGAAAGACTTTCCTGCCAGTCTCTCTTCTTCATATGCATCAAATAATACATGATATGGCATTACCATCTGTGCACGATCCGATACGAGGATCTTTGGCATCGGAACGCCCTTGTCTGTAATTGACTTTACTTCATTGAACAACACCGGGATATTCAATGCAACACCATTTCCGATAATGCTGGTTGTATGGTCATAAAATACGCCGGAAGGAAGTGTATGCAATGCAAACTTTCCATAGTTATTCACGATTGTATGACCTGCATTTGCTCCACCCTGAAAACGCACGATAATATCTGCCTTCTCTGCGAGCATGTCTGTAATTTTACCTTTTCCTTCGTCACCCCAATTGGCGCCTACTACTGCCTGTACCATAGTCTAACCTGTTACCTCCGTTTTTATCACTTTGCAATTAATAGTGTATCGACCGCAGTCGACCTTTCTATTCTACTTTATTTTTACAATAAAATCAATACGCATCGACGATTACGCATCTTATACGTTAATCTCTGCCTTTACGCCGAGGATATCTTTGTTTGCATCGAGAATTGGCTGAATCTGCTCTGCCAGGAACTCGGCTGTCTGCTCCGGTGCACGACCAACAAAGTTCTTTGGATCAAGCAGAGCTTCGATCTCTTCGCGTGTCATGCCAAATGCAGAATCGCATGCGATCAGCTCTACCAGGTTATTCTCGTTTCCATACTTCTTCACCTGCTCACCCGCGATCATCGAATACTCACGGATCTTCTCATGCAGCTCCTGACGATTTCCGCCACGCTTTACGGCATCCATCATGATGTTCTCGGTTGCCATGAAAGGAATCTCCTTCATGAAATGCTGGTAGATCACCTTGTCATATACGACAAGTCCATCTACGACATTCAAGTACAGATCCAGAATACCATCGATGGCAAGGAATGCTTCCGGTACAGAAATTCGCTTGTTTGCAGAATCATCCAGTGTACGCTCAAACCACTGTGTACTTGCCACAATTGCCGGATTTAAAGCATCTGCCATCACATAGTCAGACAGGGATGCGATACGCTCACTACGCATAGGATTCCGCTTATATGCCATCGCTGACGAACCAATCTGGTTCTTCTCGAACGGCTCTTCTACTTCCTTCAGATGCTGAAGAAGACGAATATCGTTAGAGAACTTATGGGCTGACATCGCAATGCCGGAAAGTACATTTAAGACTCTCGCATCGACCTTTCTGGAATAGGTCTGTCCGGAAACCGGATAGCAGGCTGCAAATCCCATCTTCTCAGCAATCTTTCCATCGATTTTCTTCACGGTCTCATGGTCGCCCTCAAACAGCTCTAAGAAACTTGCCTGTGTACCGGTTGTTCCCTTACAGCCAAGCAGCTTCTGCTGTCCGATCATATATTCAAGGTCTGCTAAATCCAGCAGTAACTCCTGCATCCAGAGTGTCGCACGCTTACCAACTGTCGTTGGCTGTGCAGGCTGGAAATGTGTAAATGCCAGAGTCGGAAGATCCTTATAGGTATCTGCAAACTTTGCAAGCTCATTGATGACATTGATCAGCTTTGTACGAACGAGCTTCATTGCCTCTGTCATAATGATGACATCTGTGTTATCGCCAACATAACAGCTTGTTGCACCCAGATGGATGATACCTGCTGCCTTCGGACACTGCTGTCCATATGCATACACATGACTCATAACGTCATGACGCACGAGCTTCTCACGCTCTCTTGCCACATCGTAGTTGATATCCTCTACATGGCTTTTCAGTTCTTCGATCTGCTCGTCTGTGATACGTGGGTTGCCATCGGCATCTTTTAGTCCAAGCTCCTTTTCGGTCTCAGCAAGTGCGATCCATAATTTTCTCCATGTCTTGAACTTCATGTCCGGGGAGAAGATATACTGCATCTCCTTGCTTGCGTATCTCTCTGAAAGTGGGCTTACATACTTGTCTCTGCTCATAAAAACCTCCAAATTTATATATTTTCCTCATATGTTCTTCTATTATACACCTTATGCGTCATATTCGCCACGAATATCTTCTTTTGGTGGATCAATTGGCCATTTTCCTGTGAAACAGCCCTGACAGAACTGTCTGCCACCGGTCAGTTCCGGCAGCCGTTCCAGCTTCAGATAGCCAAGGGAATCCGCACCGATGATCTGACGGATTTCCTCGATCGTACGGTTGTATGCAATCAGCTGGTCACTGTCCGGTACATCCGTTCCGAAATAACATGGATACAGGAATGGTGGGGATGAAATCCGCACATGCACTTCCTTCGCACCGGCTTCCTTCAGCATACTGACGATCCGGTCACTCGTCGTTCCACGCACGATGGAATCATCGATCATGATCACACGTTTTCCTGCAACTGCATCCTTTAACACGTTTAACTTCACGCGCACACTGGATTCACGCTGACTCTGCTTCGGCTTGATAAAGGTTCTTCCGACATAGCCATTTTTTACAAATGCGGTTCCATATGGAATACCGGACTCGAGCGAATAACCAAGTGCAGCTGCATTTCCGGATTCCGGTACGCCAACGACCAAATCTGCCTCAACCGGGCTGTCCTTTGCGAGACATCTTCCGGCAATGATACGCGACTGATATACACTCATCCCATCAATCACACTATCCGGTCTTGCAAAATAAATATATTCAAACACACATCTGCCGTGTTCCTTCTGGCACAGCTCTCTGTGACTTTCAATCCCTTTTTCCGGTGATATAACAACCATCTCACCCGGTTCCACATCCCGGATAAACTCTGCACCGATTGTATCAAGTGCGCAGCTTTCCGATGCAAGCACGTACGCATTGTCGCGTTTTCCGATGCAGAGTGGACGGAACCCAAACGGATCACGGGCACCGATCAGTTTTCTCGGACTCATGACAATCAGGGAATAGGAACCGACCAGCTTCTTCATGGCATTTTGAACTGCTTCCTCTGCCGAAGATGTCTTTACACGTTCCCTGGCAATATGATATGCGATCACCTCGGAGTCGATCGTCGTCTGGAAGATTGCACCATCATGTGCGAGTTCTCTTCGAAGCTCCGGTGCATTGACGAGATTCCCGTTATGTGCCAGGGCAAGGGTACCCTTGATATAATTCAGTACAAGCGGCTGTGCATTCTCTCTGGTACTCGCACCGGCTGTTGAATATCGTACATGACCAACTCCGATATTGCCTTTGAGCTTATCTAAGTCTTCCTGCGTGAAGACTTCATTTACAAGTCCCATACCTTTGGAAGAAAGGACCTTGCCCTTTGGTCCTTCGGTATCCGATACTGCAATACCACAGCTCTCCTGTCCCCGGTGCTGCAAAGCGAACAACCCGTAGTAAATCGTTCTAGCCACATCGTGTCCGTCAAAATCATACATGCCGAAGACTCCACATTCTTCGTGCAGGCCATCATCCTGATAGTGTTCCATTACATCACTCATATCGCACGTTCCTCTCATTATAATCATATTATCTGCATATTGCTTCTTTTTTTGATATTTTTTTCAAACCTTGCTTATTATAACCCAGATAACTTAAAGTATCAAACAGTTTATGTGTTTTTTTCGAGTTTTCGTGAATTTATATAGCGTTTCACTTGTTTTTTTGATATAATAGTGCCAATCTAATAAAAATTCCAAGCTGGAGGGTTCGTATGCAGGAAAAAAGAAAGAACGTCAGACTTCCAATCAAACTCAAATTGGAAGTTTCTAATTTATTTAAGCAGGATGGTGTAAAAATCGAAAATCTTGATGCCGAAATCGAGGTCTTCGATATATCCAAAGCTGGTATCGGCTTTATGTCCCTGTCCAAGCTTCCGGTCAATTATTATTTCAATGCAACGATTGAATTCGAGAACCGGGAAGAAGTAATCTTATCCGTTGTGAAGATTCTGTATGTAACACCAATTGGCAACGCTGGCTATCGTTATGGCTGTGAGTTCGTCGGTCTGCCGTCTATGTACGATTACATATTTGAGGAGTATGCGCAGAACCTGTAAGTATTCCAATTCCGTTATATAGAAAAAAAAGAACTGTACACGCATTTTCGTGAACAGTTCTTTTTTTATTCTGTTTCCTCAACCGGGGGATTCACCGACTCTGGTGGCTGATATTCTTCAAACACCAGCTCTTCGCCTCTGTGGAACGCTTCTGTACTGTCCTTCTTAAACAGGACAATCAACGTCTGGAACAATAGCTTGATATCCAGCCAGAAGCTGTATTCTTCAATATACGTCAGATCTAAGATCAGCTTATCCTTCGGGGATGTGTTATACTTTCCGGCAATCTGCGCATGTCCGGTGATACCTGCTTTCACACGCAGGCGGTACTCGAACTCTGGCAGAACCGATGTATAGTTAAAGACATTTGCCAGCATCTCCGGTCTTGGTCCAACGACACTCATATCCCCCTTTAATACATTGAAAAACTGTGGGATCTCATCCAGCCGGTATTTCCGCAGGAATTTTCCGACACGCGTCACACGCTCATCATCTTCCACCACAGAATAATTCTCTACATTCTCCCGCATTGTGCGGAACTTGTATACAGAGAAGATCTTTCCGTCCCGCGTCGCACGGTTCTGCTTAAAAATGAGGCTTCCGTGGTCATCGAGTTTGATCATAATGCTGACAACCAGCATAATCGGCGAGGTAAGGATCAACGCAATCACAGAGATTACAATATCCATCGCCCGCTTGATAAACCGCTGCTCCAGAGTCAGCCCCTTGGAATAATTACAGTATACCGATACGTCGTCTAAGATAAAATGCTTCGCACTCTTCTCGATCACATCATGCATATCCGGGTTGAAATACACATTCTTCATATTCTGGTAACAGTACTCTAAGATCTTTGTCCGATCCTGCACCGGAACGTCATAGATAAATATCGTATCATGCTCCAGAATGTATTGCTTGAGGTTTGCGTCCCGATAGTCCGCTACCTTGTTTACCTTGTATTGCAGCTTGTATTTTAAAACGCCGCGCACAATCTCATTTAAGCTCTGCTGGGAAGATGTAATGATAATACAATCCTCCGGCTGATAGATCTTAAAATACAAATGATTGCCACCATACACGAAAATCAGGATCGTCACAAACTGGATTGCAATAATCGGCAAAAGCAGATATGGCTGTTCCAGCTTGAAGCTCTGGTTTTTCATCTGGTTTGTATTCATAATCGACAGAACGATCACAGAGATCACATCTGTAAATACCTGATTCAAAAACAGGGACAGCACGATCGGTTTACTCTTTCGTTTTCCTATGTCGTAATGTCCATAGATCGTCGAAAACATATAATGCATTACTACATACGCTGCGATTGTAATACCGGATGTTCGCGACAGATTCCACAGCTGCCAGTTTGATTTCGCATAAATTCCATACAATACAAAGAACAATATCAAATTCAAAATCACCTTGAGAAGAAATACAAGTGAAGTCTCAAGTTTTCTGGTATTATTCATTCTATATCCTTACTGTACTTCGTATCCTTTGCTTCGGATAACATCGACTACCGCATCTACATGTTCTTTACAGATTTCATCGGTCTTGGCTTCCACCATCACACGGATCAGTGGCTCTGTACCACTCTGACGAAGCAGGATTCTTCCATCATCTCCAAGTGCTTCCTCCACCTTCTTTGCGGCTGCAAGTACATCTGCGTCTTCCATAACTTCTTTCTTACTTGTAACTTTAACATTCACCAGAAGCTGTGGGTAGATCGTCAGTCCGCGTGTCAGTTCAGAAAGCGGCATCTTCTCTTCCACCATTGCTTCCATGATCTTCAGGGATGTCAGAACGCCATCACCCGTTCTTGCATTCTTCGAGAAAATGATATGTCCACTCTGCTCACCGCCGAGGATATATCCGTTCTCCATCATACACTCATAGACATATTTGTCTCCGACTGCAGTCTTCTCATAGCCGATTCCCTCTGCATCTAATGCCTTGTACAGACCAAGGTTTGACATGACGGTTGTCACGACTTTGTTATTGTTCAGTCTGCCACGGTCACGCAGATACTTGCCACAGATGTAGATGATCGCATCGCCATCCACCAGATTCCCCTTCTCATCGACAGCCAGACAACGGTCTGCATCGCCATCATAAGCAAATCCTGCATCTAAATTATTCTCTACAACAAACTTCTGCAGTCCCTCAATATGGGTAGAACCACAGTTCGTATTGATATTCGTACCATCCGGTGTGTTATTGATGACAT
>ERZ773208.2183-NODE-2183-length-13766-cov-2.892203_pt1 | contig 13766 bp, 10 predicted proteins | sample MGYA00581006_ERZ773208 | MGnify/ENA primary metagenome ERZ773208 (study PRJEB29015, sample SAMEA2737793) | human gut metagenome | biome: human gut; feature: human-associated habitat; material: faeces | place: China | collected 2012 ... | reverse complement strand
ATTGCGGGAATTGCATAGCAATGGAGCAATCCGGTTACATCAGTGAGTGGCAAAAATTATTTTTGACACTCACATCATTTTGCACTACTGTAATGGAAAGAAAAGCAACCAGAAAGGAAAACAAAGAGATGGATGAGAATAAAGTAATTGTCAGTACAGAGATGAAGCAGACATTGGTGAATCTGCGAAATCTCGAAGAGATTTATGTGATCATGTCAGGGGTGACGAAGATGCCGTTTGTCCTCTGTGATGAAGAGACATTTGATGACGAGGTTCTGGTTTATTATCAGGAAGAGTCTGCAAAGGAAAAGGCAAAGACGCTTGCAGAAGATCGTTATCATGTAGGAATTGCCAAAATTGAAAAGAATGCCAGACTTGGATTTTTTACAAACCTGTATACAATGGGCGTGAATGCACTGGCAGTGAATGTTGGTACAGAGGAGGAGATCAGGATTCAGCTGGAACAGCTTGTAGTTCGTAAGAATAAGGAAGAACTGCCTGAAGGAAAGAAACTGATCGAGAATCCGGAGCTTCATCTGACAGCAATGTATCTGATGCAGGAGATGCACCGCAGTATCGGACCGGAGATGCCGGAGAATGTGAAGGAACTTCAGGAAGAGATGATGGCGCATTATAAGAAAGGAACCTTTATCGTAGGAGTTCAGGAAGATAATCAGGTCCCACTTCTGAGACAGCCGGACGGAAGTCTGTATCAGCCGATCTTTACAGATATGATAGAATTTACCAGATTTGCACAGGGCAAGAAGATGAAGACAGCAGCAATCCCGGCGGATAAGATTCCGGAGATACTGATCCCGGATGCAAAGGGAGTTGCAATCAATCCATTTGGTGTGAATGTACGTCTGGATATTACAAAAGCAAATAAGCAAAATCCAGAAGCGTAAAATGAAGAGAAAATAATTTAAATCAAAAGAAAAACTTTAATTTATTAAAATAATCACTAAGTAACATATTCAACAAAAAAACAGGATAAATATTGTTGAATATTACAGATTGACTGTTGGAAGTGAGTATGGTTATACTATACGTGGTTAAAAGAGAAAAGCGCACGATAGAGTGTTACTGGTAAAGCAGGCATAAACTATCCTTAATAAGTTCACCAGATAAGGAGGACTTGGTTATTGAGGATTAGTTTATGCCTTTTTTGCGCATTATAGTATAGGATAAGTAAGTTGCAGAACTGTGCCAGCACAAGAAACTATGGGATGCGTCAACTCTATAAGAAATGATACTAGGAGGATTACAGATGAAAGACAAGATTTTTGGAGTATTGCAGAGAATCGGAAGAAGTTTTATGCTTCCAATCGCAATTCTTCCGGTAGCAGGACTTCTGCTTGGAGTAGGAAGTTCATTTACAAATGCAACGATGATTGAGACATATCATCTTCAGGCAATTTTAGGCGAGGGGACAATTCTGAATTCCCTGCTCACAATTATGAGCAAAGCGGGAAGTATTATTTTTGATAACCTGCCGATTATTTTTGCTGTCGGTGTAGCAATCGGTATGGCGAAGAAAGAGAAGGAAGTTGCGGCACTTGCGGCAATGATCTCTTTCTTTGTAATGAATGCAACAATGAATGCCATGCTTCTGATCCGTGGAGATCTTCTTGCAGACGGAACGCTTGGAGCCGGAGTTCTGGAAGGAACTGTGACAAGTGTCTGCGGAATCCAGACATTACAGATGGGTGTATTTGGCGGTATTATCGTTGGACTTGGAGTAGCAGCACTTCATAATAAGTTTTACAAAATCCAGCTTCCGAATGCACTGTCATTCTTCAGTGGATCAAGATTTGTTCCGATTATTTCAACATTGACTTATGTGGTTGTCGGAATCGTACTCTATTTTGTATGGCCAACAGTTCAGAATGGAATCTATGCACTTGGCGGACTTGTAACAGGAACAGGCTATATTGGAACATTGATCTTTGGTATTATTAAGAGAGCGTTGATTCCATTTGGACTTCACCATGTATTCTATCTTCCGTTCTGGCAGACAGCGGTTGGAGGAACAATGGAAGTTGCGGGACAGCTTGTACAGGGCGGTCAGAACATTTTCTTTGCGCAGCTTGCAGATCCATCCACAGTACATTTCAGTGCGGATGCGACAAGATATTTTTCCGGTGAGTTTATCTTCATGATCTTCGGCCTTCCAGGTGCGGCACTTGCAATGTATCAGTGTGCAAAACCGGAGAAGAAGAAACAGGCAGGCGGACTTTTGCTTTCTGCAGCACTTGCATGTATGATGACTGGAATCACAGAGCCACTGGAATTCTCATTCCTGTTTGTGGCACCGATCCTTTTTGTAGTACAGGTGATCCTTGCAGGATCCGCTTACATGATCGCGCATATGTTAAATATTGCAGTCGGACTTACATTTTCCGGTGGATTTATTGATCTGTTCCTTTTTGGTATTCTTCAGGGAAATGCAAAGACCAGCTGGATCAGAATCATCCCGGTAGGAATTATTTATTTCTTCTTATATTACATCATCTTCCGTACATTAATTCTGAAGCTGAATCTGAAGACACCGGGAAGAGAAGATGATGATGCGGAAACTAAATTGTATACAAAAGCTGATTATAAAGCAAAAGTAGATGGAAATGATGCAGATTCTGAAAATGAAATGACACCGGAAGATCAGAAGAGCGCACTGATTACAAGAGGACTTGGGGGAAAGAAAAACATTTCTGATGTAGACTGCTGTGCGACAAGACTTCGTTGTACGGTAGTAAAGCCGGAACTGGTAAATGAAGATGTCTTAAGAATGACATCCCCATCCGGAATCGTAAGAAAAGGACAGGGAATCCAGGTAATCTACGGACCGGCTGTTTCTGTGATTAAATCCAATCTAGAAGATTATCTGGAGAAAGCTCCGGATGTGGAATATCTTCCGGAAGAAAACGAAAACAGCGCAGAAGAAACGAATAAATGTGCAGAAACAAAAGATGAAGCGAAGAAAGATGAGAACAAAACTGTTGCAGCCGGAACTGTAAAGAAAGAGCTTTGCTCTCCATTCACAGGAGTGGCAGCACCAATCGAAGAAGCGTGTGACGAAGCATTTGCAGGGAAAATGATGGGAGACGGTTATCTGGTTCGCCCGGAAGAGGGAATGGCTTATGCGCCGGAAGATGCAACTGTATCTTTTATCTTCCCATCAAAACATGCAGTTGGTCTGACTAGTGATGACGGAACCGAATATCTGCTTCACATTGGCGTGGATACTGTAAATCTGGATGGAAAAGGATTCGAAACTTTTGTAAATGACGGAGATCGAGTAAAAAAGGGTGACAAACTGATAGGTTTTGATATAAAATATATCCAAGAGCATGCAAAATCCGATGAATGTATGGTTGTATTTACAAGTCTTCAGGAAGGTGAAGAGATCAGAATGTCTAAGAGCGGAAAAGTAGAGAAGCTTGAGAAGACAGCAGAAATCGTAAGCTTGAATTAAGATATTTTGGAAAGAAAGAGAGGCTCCGGGGGGATGTATCGAGTCATTAAAGTTCTGAATAATAATGGGATTCTTGTATATCATGTTGAGACAGGGAAGGAGATGATCCTTCTCGGAAACGGTGTGGGATTTGGAAAGAAACCTACAGAACAGATCGAGAAACTTCCCGGAGCCAAAGTATATTCTCTTGTCACAAGAAGGAAGCAGGAGTCTGTTCTGAAAACGGTCAATGGAATCCGCCCGGAGTTTATTGAGGCAACAGGAAAGATCATTGAAGAAGCAGAGAACGTGTTTCAGAAGATCAATCATGAGATGTTGCTTCCGTTGGCAGATCATATTGCGCTTGCAGCGAAGAGAGCGAAGGAGAACCGCCAGCTTCCGAATCCATTTACACCAGATATCCGTGTGTTGTTTGGAGAGGAGTATCAAGTGGCCCTGAAAGGGCGGGAAATAATACAGCAGCTGACAGGATATGAAATCTCAGAGGATGAAGTCGGATTCATTACGCTACATATCCATGCAGGCCTTTCTGATGAGGCAGTATCCCAGACTCTGGATGCGACCAGGATTGTAAATGAAGGGATTGCCATGATTGAACAGGAATTCGATCAGAAGCTGGAGAGCGGCTCACTTGGATGTACACGTCTGATGAGTCATATGTATTATATGATTCTGAGAACCCGTAAGGGTGAAGGGACGAATGCAGACTTTAATGATTTCATTTTTCAGAATTACCCAAGGACCGGAGAGGCGGCGAAGAGAGTGTGTGACTATATGTCCAGACAGCTGAAACAACCGGTCGCAAAAGAAGAGATCGGATTTCTTGCAATCCATATCCAGCGGGTTATCTCGCCGGATACGGTATGACCGTGTGCTCTTGAAATACTGTATACTATGATATATAGTAGTGGATAAGAGCGAAAGGGGAATCCGCAGAATGTATAAGATTCTAATCATAGAAGATGACCTTGTGATGGCAGGGGCAATTAAAAAAGAGATGGAAGCGTGGGGAAATGAAGCACGTTATGTGGAAGATTTTGCAAAGGTTCTTGAGACATTTGCAGAGTATGGTCCACATCTGGTGCTTTTGGATATCACGCTTCCTTTTTATAATGGATACCACTGGTGCAGCGAGATCCGTAAGATATCGAGCGTGCCGGTGATCTTTATCTCTTCAGCAGCGGATAATATGAATATTATCATGGCGATGAATATGGGCGGAGATGACTTTGTGGCAAAACCGTTTGACTTAAGTGTACTGACAGCGAAGATTCAGGCTCTGCTGAGGAGAACATATGATCTATCAGGAAAAGTACCGATGCTGGAACATAGAGGAGCAATCCTGAACCTCTATGATACAACAATGACTTATAATGGAGAAAAAATAGAGTTGACAAAGAATGAATTTCGTATCTTGCAGACATTGATGGAGAATAAAGGACGCGTGGTCAGCAGAGACACGCTAATGACAAAGCTGTGGGAGACAGACAATTATATCGAAGAGAATACATTGACAGTCAATGTCGGAAGACTTCGGAAAAAGCTGGAAAAAGCGGGAATGGAAGGCTTTATCAAGACGAAAGTCGGCGGTGGATATATCATCGAGAAGGAGTAAAAATGTTTTTACAATATTTGAAAAGAATCCGATTTGTGCTTCTGTGGAGTTTGCTGTGTGCGGGAATCTTTTTTCTGATTTTTGTGTTGGAAGAGATTAATCTGAAGGCAGCGGTTTATCCGACAGTGTTGTGTCTGGCATTTGGATTACTTTTTCTTCTCTGTGGATATTTGCGGTATAAGAAAACCGGGCAGAAGCTGGAACATTTGCTGCAAGGAGAAGGACCTTATGAGGATTCACTTCCGGTGGCACAAGATGGAATTGAGTTAGGATATCAGGAGCTGATCAGAAAAGAAGAACAACAGCAAAGAAAAGAACATGCCAGATGGGAGAAGTCCGGTCAGGACATGGAGGACTATTATGCAACCTGGGTGCATCAGATCAAGGCACCGATTGCTGTGATGAATGTATTACTCCAACAAGAAGATACCGAGACGAATCAGAATCTGAAAGCCGAACTGTTCCGGGTGGAGCAGTATGTGGAGATGGCACTTGGGTATGTGCGTCTTGACAGTGGCACGAAGGATCTGGTGATCGCACGGTATCCTTTGGATGAAATTGTAAGAAAATCGATCCGTAAATATGCAGGACAGTTTATTCGAAGGAGAATCCGTCTGATCTATGAAGGGACAGACCAGATTGTGCTGACGGATGAGAAATGGCTTTCGTTTATTATTGAACAGTTGTTATCCAATGCAGTGAAGTATACGCTGAAAGGAACAGTGACGATCACTGTCAGTGAAGAAAAGAAACTGACGGTTACAGATACCGGAATGGGAATTGCACCGGAAGATCTGCCGAGAATCTTTGAAAAAGGATATACGGGATATAATGGAAGAATGGAACGGAAATCAACGGGAATTGGTCTGTATCTGAGTCAGATGGCGGCAAAGAAACTTGGGCATCAGATCACGGTAGTGTCGAAGCTGGGGGAAGGCAGCAGTTTTACGATTGATTTGGCAGAGTATCCGTTGAGATCAGAGTAAAACGCTAAATCACACAGAGAGAAGCAAGTGACAAAATTGTCACATCAGACAGCTGGAATGTCACAGAAATCAATGTTGGCATTCTGGCTGTATTGCTATACTGAGGATGTTGAAAGAAGAGGAGGTCGTAAGAAATGACAGTTTTGGAAGTAGAAAATTTGAAAAAAATATACCGTCCCCGTTTTGGCGGTAATCAGGTACAGGCACTCTCTAAGGTGACATTCTCAGTAGAAGAGGGCGAATATGTAGCAATCATGGGAGAGAGTGGTTCGGGTAAGACGACATTACTGAACATGCTGGCAGCATTGGATAAACCAACTGAAGGGGAAGTTTATCTGGATGGAAAACCGTTATCAGCAATCCGTGAGAAGGATCTGTCCAAGTTCAGGAGAGATCATCTTGGGTTTGTATTTCAGGATTTCAATCTTTTGGATACATTTAATCTAAAGGACAATATCTTACTGCCACTGGTACTGCAGGGAGTTGATTACAGGAAAATGAATGTCAGGATGATGCCAATCGTGAAAGAACTTGGAATTGCAGGACTTCTGGAGAAGTATCCCTATGAGGTGTCAGGAGGACAGAAGCAGCGTGCAGCAGTGGCGAGAGCGCTGATCACAGATCCGAGACTGATCCTGGCGGATGAGCCGACCGGGGCACTCGATTCGAAATCAACGGATGAATTGCTCGGGGTATTTGAGCGGATCAATCAATCGGGACAGACGATCCTTATGGTAACACATTCTGTCAAAGCAGCGAGCAAGGCCGGGAGAGTGTTATTTATTAAAGACGGAGAAGTTTTCCACCAGGTATATAAAGGCGAACAGACAGATGAACAGTTCTATCAGAATATCTCAGCGACACTTACAATGCTTGCGACAGGTGGTGAGAGACAATGAAAAGTGGACTTTATCTGAAACTTTCCGTTAATGGAATTAAGAAAAATAAGAAGCTGTATCTTCCTTATCTGATCACTTGTATCTGTATGGTTATGATGTTCTATCTGATCGATTATCTTGCAGTGAGTCCGCAGTTTGCCAAGATCAAAGGTGGGGATACTATGCAGATGATCCTTGGATTTGGTTCTGGTGTGATCTCAATCTTTTCTCTGATCCTTCTGTATTACACAAATTCATTTCTGATCCGCAGACGACAGAGAGAGTTTGGGTTGTATCACATCCTTGGAATGGGAAAAATTGACCTTGTAAAAATCATGGTTCTTGAGAATCTGATCATCAGTGTTCTGACGATTGCAGGAGGAATCGTGGGAGGAATCCTGTTTTCTAAATTGGGGGAACTTCTGGCAGCGAAGATACTTGGAAGTAATGCCGGACTTTCTATGAAAATCAGTGTTCCGGCACTTGTGGCTACGGCACTGTTATTCCTGGTCATTTTTGCATTAATCATGCTTCGGATGATCGTGTCCGTCTATCGGTTAAAACCTGTAGAACTTTTAAAAAGTGAAAAGACAGGAGAGAAACCTCCGAAGGCAAACTGGATCTTTGCAGTACTCGGGTTGCTTCTGCTTGGTGTGGCTTATTATTTATCCCTGACAATCAAAGATCCGCTTGTAGCGATGATCTGGTTTATGGTTGCCGTCGTGCTGGTAATCCTTGCAACGTATCTGTTATTTATTGCCGGCTCGGTCACATTTTGTAAAATAATGCAGAAAAAGAAAGGATATTATTATAAAACAAATCATTTTATTTCACTTTCATCCATGATTTACCGTATGAAACGAAATGGGGCAGGATTAGCGTCTATTTGTATTCTGTCCACAATGGTTCTGGTTATGGTATCTTCTACAACCAGCCTGTATCTGAGTATGGAACATGGCTTGAATCTTCGATATCCGAAATCTGTCCAGATTGAGATGTACACGAAACCGGAGCAGACGGAAGAAATGAAAGAGAATCAGAATGGACAGATTATAGAGCTTGTACAGAAGGTTTTGAAAGAACATAACCAGACCGCGGAGAATCCGGAGAATTACCGGATGCTTACAGTCAGTGGAATTGTTTCAAAAAATGAAATCTATTTTAATCCGGAGAATGCTCCGGGAGTCAATGAAGTGAATACATTTGATCATTTAAAAATGTTCTATGCTCTGCCGTTGGAAGCGTATAATCGGATCATGGGGACGAATCTGGAGCTTGCTCCCGGGGAAGCGTATCTGTATGCGAAAGATTCCGATTTCCCCTATGATCAGATCACGGTGGAGAATTCCGGGACATGGAGGATTAAAGGACATTTGGATAAAATGATTTCAAATGGAAATAATATGGCAAATATGAACAGCAGCTTCTATCTGGTGGTTTCCGGACTGGAAGATATAAAAGCTTTGGAAGAAGGAAATGTTTCCGTTTACGGTGTCAATGGTTCTTATGAGAAATGGTACTACAATTTTGATCTGTCCTGTGGAGATGAAGAGCAGATCCAGATTCAAAACGAGATTGACAAGAAAATCAATGCATTGGCTGAACAGGAATCAGAGGAATCAGATACCCTATTTTTTGGAGCTTCTACAGACAGCAGAGCCGCATCAAGGGCTGATTACCAGGCTTTGTACGGCGGTCTGTTCTTCCTTGGAATCCTTCTTGGAGTCGTATTCATTCTTGGAATGGTGCTAATCATTTATTATAAACAGATTACAGAAGGCTATGAGGACCAGGACAGATTCCAGATTCTGATGAAAGTGGGGATGACACAGAAAGAAGTGCGTCAGACGATCAATTCTCAGGTAATGACAGTATTCTTCCTGCCTCTTGTGGTTGCCGGAATTCATACGGCATTTGCATTTCCAATGATAGAAAAAATGGTGCATCTGCTTGCTTTTTCTGACAGAAAATTCCTGATTCTGGTGACAGTGTGCTCCTATTTAGTATTTGCATTATTCTATATCATTGTCTACATGGTGACTTCGAAACAGTATTACAAAATTGTTAGCGGAAAACAGGAAGAAAGTCTTTTTTCTTAATTCAAAGAGTGATAGAATAGAATTATCAGAAAAAGGAGGACTTGCTTATGATGGATCACACAATTATTACAATTGGAAGACAGTTCGGAAGTGGCGGTCATGAAGTGGGAAACAGACTGGCAGAGAGACTGAACATTCCTCTTTACGATCACAATCTGATTCGAATGGCAGCAAGAGATCTTGGAATTTCGAACGAAGATGCTGGAAGAGTAGATGAGACGAGACTTGGAAATGTGTTATCAAGCTATTATATTGGAATGGGTGATTATACTACATTTATGCTCAGTCCGGAAGTGGAGAAACCATTAAGTGATCAACTTTTTGACGCACAGTCAGCAATCATCCGCAAGCTGGCGGAACGCGGACCGGGAATCTTCGTGGGACGCTGTGCAGATTATGTTCTTGGGGATTATTCAAATGTTGTGAATACATTTATCTATGCTTATAAGGATGATAGAATCAATCGAATCGTGGATATCTATAAGCTTTCCGAGAAAGAGGCTGTAGATAAGATTAAGAAGATTGACAGAGAGAGACGCCTGTATTATGAAGGTAGAACAGACCGTAAGTGGGGCAGTATTGAAGCGAATGCAATTCTGCTGAATTCAAGTCTTCTTGGAATCGATGGTGCGGTAGATGCACTTGAGGCGATTTATCATAAGTGGGAAAACAGATAACAAAATAAGCAGAAAAAATGAAATAATTAACAAAAAGTAAGAGGGTGTCGTTTAGTGCGACACCCTCTTTGCTACGTCTTTATTCTGGAATCTGTATTTATTTCATCATGCCGGCAAGAATTTGATTGACTTCTTTACCATCAGCTTTGCCTTTTACCTTCGGCATGAGTTCTTTCATGATCTTACCTTTATCCTTTGCTGTAGGAGCATCGATACCAAGATCTGCAAGAACGGATGTGATCACTGCTTTGATCTCATCTTCGCTCATCATCTTTGGTGCATATTCTTCAAGAACAGCAAGACGCTTCTGAGACTCTTCAATCAGATCTGTACGATCTTCAGGTGTCATATCAATTGTTTCTTTTAACTGTTTGATTTCTTTTAAGATTACCTGTCCTTCTTCCTCTTCTGTCAGGTCGGCACGTTTGTCGATAGCTTTATTCTTCAGAGAGGAGAGCAGAAAGGAAAGTGCGGCTTTTCGTTCTTTGTCTCCTGCCTTCATTGCAGCGACCATAGCGCTTCTGATTTCATCAATTTTGCTCATTTTAGAGTCCTCCTTATGATTCATTAAGATAAATTTTAGCAGATGATGATTTATATTGCAAGAGTACACTCTGTTTTTAAACTTTTCATTACTGTAAGTTATTATCAAAAAACATTGAATATTGTACATAAATATGTTATTCTATCTCAAAGCATATTTTCTAAAACATCTAAATTCATATAAAGTTTCATTACAGGTAGAAGATACTTGTCAAATCAGAAAATTCATGCTTTTAAAATCCATTATTTAAAGCAGAGGTTTTCTGATGGAGAGAACTTCTGTGAAAAATCACATAAGGAGGTCTCTTAGATGAAACAAAAGAGAAAACAATTGCCGGAAAAACAGCAGCCGGCAGATGGGAAACTGCTTCAGTGGCATCCTGCATTTTATGCAGACTTACAGATTGAATTCAGAGAAGAAACGGAAAAATTAAAGTTTGAGCGAGAGTATCTATTAAGTTCAAAGCCAATGGCAATTGATGTGTTGATCATTAAAAAGAAGAATGCGGAACCAATCCATAAAAATATCGGAAAAATATTCCGCAAGTATAATATCATCGAATATAAATCACCATCCGATTCACTTTCCGTGGACGATTTCTATAAGGTATATGGATATACGAATTTCTATAAAGCAGATACAGGTAAGGTAAATGAAATCCCGATTCAGGAGCTGACGATCACCTTAGTGTCAAAACGATATCCAAGAGAACTGATCAGACATTTGAAAGAAGTACGCCATTACACTATTGATAATCCGGAAGAAGGGATTTATTATGTAATTGGAGATATCTTACCGATTCAGATTCTTGTAACAAATCGGTTGTCACCGGAGAAAAATCTCTGGTTATATAGTTTGACAGATACCCTGGAAGACATGTCTGTCACAAGACAGCTTTTAGAGGATTATAAAAAGAACAAGGAGAATCAGCTGTATCAGGCTGTTATGGAGATTATAGTAAAAGCAAACGAGAATCGGCTAAAGGAGGGAAAACGAGATATGTGTAATGCGTTATTAGAATTAATGAAAGATGAATTAGATGAAAAAAGAGAAGAAGGGATAAAAGAAGGGGAATCTCTTGGCGAAAGCAGAATTAATCAGCTGAATCTTAAATTATCTGAACTTAGCAGAAGTGATGAGATTCTCAAGGCAGCAGTGGATAGGGAATATCAGAAGAAGTTATTGAAGGAATTTGGACTTTAAAAAATGTATTAGAGTGCACTGAGTTTTGTGAAAATATATGAAAGGAATACGTGAAAAACATAAAAAATCAGAAAATTCACGAAAGTTAGAAAAATTAGTTGACAATGTAAAAATCAAGGAGTAAACTACGTGACATAAAAGCAAAGGCGCTTTGAGAAACAGATCTCAGAGTGCCTTTTCTTTTAATAAAATATGGTACCTATAGATTTGCCGCAAATAGCGGTAGGTCTCAATGACACAAAGGTGTGTCTTACAGCAAGAACCGGTTCAGGGGGAATGGTTCAGGGAAGCTGTGGGATGCGCCTTTTTAGTTTTCAGGTATGAGGAGGAAGTAGTATGACACAAGAAATTATTACTCAGATTTCAAGCACAGTCGGAACAGAAGTGTTCGGCATCTGGTTCCTGATCGGAGCCGCATTTGTATTCTTTATGCAGGCAGGATTCGCTATGGTAGAGACAGGATTCACCAGAGCAAAGAATGCCGGTAACATTATCATGAAGAATCTGATGGATTTTTGTATTGGAACAATCGTGTTTATTTTCCTTGGATTTGGATTGTTACTCGGGGAAGATGCACTTGGCGGACTGGTAGGAGTTCCAACACTTGGAATCTTTACAGATTATGCAAACTTTGACTGGTCTAATTTTGTATTCAACCTGGTTTTTTGTGCGACAGCAGCAACAATCGTATCAGGAGCTATGGCAGAAAGAACAAAGTTTCTTTCCTATTGTATTTATTCCGCAATGATCTCCGCAGTTGTGTATCCGATCGAAGCACACTGGATCTGGGGAGGTGGCTGGCTTTCACAGCTTGGCTTTCATGATTTTGCAGGATCTTGTGCAATCCACATGGTAGGTGGAGCAACAGCATTTATCGGAGCTGCAATGGAAGGAGCCAGAATTGGTAAATTCTCAAGAGATAAGAATGGAAAAGTAACAAAAGTCCATGCATTTCCAGGACATAACCTCGTAATTGGTGCTCTTGGATGTTTCATCCTCTGGTTTGGATGGTATGGATTCAACGGTGCGGCAGCAACAACAGGCCCACAGCTTGCATCTATCTTTATGACAACAACAATCGCACCGGCAACAGCAACCGTTGTATGTATGATCTTCACATGGCTTCGTTATGGAAAACCAGATGTGTCTATGTGTCTGAATGCATCCCTCGCAGGTCTGGTAGCAATCACAGCACCTTGTGATGTGACAGATGGATTAGGAGCACTGATCATTGGAGCAGTTGCAGGAGTTCTCGTAGTATTTGGCGTTTGGTTCTGTGATAATGTAGTGCATGTAGATGACCCGGTTGGTGCCGTAGCAGTTCATTGCTTAAATGGTATCTGGGGAACAATCGCAGTTGGTCTTTTTGCAACAACAAATGCGCCGGAAAGCACATTGAAAGGTTTGTTCTACGGCGGTGGATTCGGACTTCTCGGAACACAGCTTCTTGGTGTAGTAACAGTTCTTGCTTGGACAGTTGTAACAATGACAATTATCTTCAAAGTAATTGATATGACAATTGGACTTCGTGTTTCAGAGGAAGAAGAGATTGTTGGTCTGGATTCCAAGGAGCATGGTCTTGCATCAGCATATGCAGGATTCAGCATCATGGATATTACAGAAGGTGCAATGAATGAAAATGAAAACACAGATCTTGGTGTAGCAGATTATGACGTAGCATCTCCAATCCAGAGAGCAGCATCTGTACCGGTAGCGGGACCGGTAGATGCAGATACAGGAATGCACAAAGTAGTTATTATTGCAAAGCTTTCCAAGTACGAGCGCCTGAAAGCAGCATTGAACAATCTTGGTGTAACAGGAATGACAGTGACTCAGGTTATGGGATGTGGTATCCAGAAAGGTGCCGGCGAGAAATATCGTGGAGTTGAGATGGACGTAACTGTTCTTCCAAAGGTAAAAGTAGAAGTTATCGTAGGAAATATTCCGGTTGAGAAAGTCATCGAAACAGCATCCAAGACACTGTATACAGGACATGTCGGTGATGGTAAGATCTTTGTATACAACGTGCAGAAAGTAGTAAAAGTACGTACAGGAGAAGAAGATCTTGAAGCATTGAAAGATGTAGAATAATACTTGATTAAAAAGAAATAATCTCCGAAATGAGGTGAAAAACCTGATTCCCCGGAGATTATTTTTTATGATTATTGAACAATTTTTAAAAGAATTTTTTTTATAAGTAAAAGAGTATTCTTATATATTATTATATTTAATAAGTAGAAACAGCGTTAAAATCGACACAGGATGGTAAAAATGACCTAAAAATTTTTTAGG
>ERZ773208.2166-NODE-2166-length-13875-cov-3.900796_pt1 | contig 13875 bp, 10 predicted proteins | sample MGYA00581006_ERZ773208 | MGnify/ENA primary metagenome ERZ773208 (study PRJEB29015, sample SAMEA2737793) | human gut metagenome | biome: human gut; feature: human-associated habitat; material: faeces | place: China | collected 2012 ... | reverse complement strand
GGTCCAGTCGATGACCATAGCCACCCACACGCCCACAGCGCCCCAGCCCATGCGGACGCACAGCAGATAGCTGAAGCCCAGCCGCCAGCATGCCATGCTGAGGATGGACACCACCATGGTAAATTTCACGTCGTTTGCCGCGCGCAGGGCGTTGGGCAGCACGAAGGACAGCGGCCAGAAGATGATGGCGCAGCCCGCGTGGATAGTGACCAGCGTGATGGCCAGCTCCATGGTCTCGCCGGAAAGGGCATAGATGCCCACCAGCTGCCGGAGGAACAGCAGGATCGCCCCGTTGGAAAGCCCCATGGTAATGTAAGCCCACAGCAGCAGTTTGCGGGTGTAGTAAACGGTCTGCTCGTGGTCGCCGGCACCGATGCAGCGCCCCACCACCGTGATCATGGCAAGACTGATGGCCTTGCCCGGGATGACGCCCATGCCGTCCAGATTGTTGGCCACGGCGTTGGCTGCGATCTGCACCGTGCCGAAGGTGGAGATCATGCTCACCACCAGAATGCGCCCGGCCTCGAACAGGCTGTTTTCAAAGGCCGAGGGGATACCGATTCCCAGAATGCGCTTTGCCATGCCGCCGTCCAGCCGCAGGGTCTTGGGCACGGTAAGCACCGCATCCTCCCGGTAGCACTTGCGCAGGATCAGCGCCGCAGCCACCACGCGGGACACCACGCTGGGCCATGCTACGCCGTCCACGCCCATTTTGAAGCCGAAGATGCACACCGCGTTGCCCACGATGTTGATGATGTTCATCAGAAAGCTGATCTGCATGGAGATCTTGGAGTTGCCGATGCTGCGGAACAGTGCCGCACCGCCGTTGTACAGCGCCAGAAACGGGTAGCTGAGGGCGATGATCTGCAAATACTTCACGCCCGCGTCCAGCACGTCGGTATCAATAGAGCCGTAGAACAGCCGGATCATAGGGCGGGCCAGCACAAAGCATACCACGCCGATCACCACACCGGACAAGCCGCTGAGCAGCAGCAGCTGACCGGCGCTTTTGTCGGCATTCCCGCGCTCTTTTGCGCCCAGATACTGGCTTACCACCACCGCGCCGCCGGTAGCCAGCGCCGCAAACAGCACGATGATGAGGTTATTGATCATATCCACCAGACTGACGCCGGAGATGGCCGCCTCGCCGCAGCGGGACACCATCATGGTGTCGGCCATGCCCACCGTCACTTCCAGCAGCTGCTCCACCAGCAGCGGAACGGCCAGCACCAGCAGTTCCTTCTGGCTGAACAGCGGCTCCCGCCCGCCGTTCAGCCTGTTTTTTTCATTGCCATGCAGTAGCTTTGTCATTCGTTTCTCCCCTCCCGGCACCGGGCACTTTTCCCGGTATGCCGCCGCTGTCCGGCGCGTGCATTTTTCCGGTTGCAGCAGATGTGTCCATCTTAACACACCACCGGCTGCTTGTAAAGCGGTGCAGGCTACATCCCGCGAAAATCAGCTTTCCATGCCTATCTCCCATTGCCTGCCGGTTTTATAAAGGTATCCTGCACGGTTTTCCGGCAGGCTTTCCGTTTTTATGCTTGTTCGTCAGTTTGCTGGGAACTTTCCGTAAAATTTGTGCGTTTCTACAAAAATGCGATTTCCCGCGTATTTTTGGGGAGAAATTTTAAAAAACCTCTTGCAATTTCTGTTCTAAAGTGGTATGTTGTATCCAACAAAAGCGAAACTTGGATACATCTTCTCTTTGGAGCGGCAACTTCGGCTCCGTATACGCCTTTGTTTTTACCTTGCTATTTTCTTCATTTACCTTCTTATCATTTACCCTGCCTGTCCCGCAAGGGACGAGAAAAGCGATGACCCACCTGCACGGGTCGTCGCTTTTTCTTTTGCCCGCAGCCGCCCGCAGGGGGGCAGAGTACAAGCCGCAAAAGCACTGCTCTACAAGATGACGTGCCGCAACTGCTTTTCCCTGTCCCACCCCCAAAAAGTTTGTTTGAATAAACATCCCTGCTTTTTCTTGACATCCCTTTGTATGCGTGTTATCTTAATTTCCGTCAATTAGCTTACACTAACCATCTGAGGGGCTTTGCTCCGCAGGTTTTTCTTTGCGCGCAATGTTAGGTTAAGCTAACTATATGGCAGTGCTTTTCTGTCATTGTGATGAAAGGAGCATTTTTCATGAGAACAAAGAAATTTCTTTCCCTGCTGCTGTCGGCGGCTATGGCGTTCAGCCTGCTGACCGCTACCGCCTTTGCAGCAGCCCCTGCCGAGGAGGAAAACGGCTTTTTCGATTTTCTGCTGGGCAAGAAGTACACCTACCTTTACGCTGCCCTGACTTGGGACGAGTACTGGGCAAACGAGAAGGTCTATGCTGCCGGCAGTACTGCCGCTTCTGCGCAGCTGGACAGCCACGAGGAGCACGACCTTGGCGCATTTGACGCCGTTTCCCGCGCCACCGCCAACCATGGTCTGCACCGCGGCAGCTTCCAGAGCACTGCTGTCATCTACGCCAAGGACGGCAGCACCTACACCGTTTCCCACTGGTCGGACGATGGCAAGACCATCTATCTGGCCGATGGAACTACCGTAGGCTGGAACCGCGGCACCATCACTAAGGCCGATGGCTCTACCGTGCAGATGGACCATTACGAGGTGCTGGGCACCAAGTATGTGCCGGTGCGCGTGGCTACCAGCGACCTTGCAGATTTCTGCTCCAAGTACACCGTTGTGAAAAACGGCGGCCAGCTGGTGGGCGGCTACTCTGAAAAGAACCTGACCGCCTATACCCTGACGGCTGCGGTGGACAAAAACACCAACGGCCTGAAGTACGCAACCAAGAGCGGCGATGGCTACACCTTCTCCGCCGCACACACCGGCACCGGTTCCGGCGTGGCAGAAGCCGCCCAGAAGGCTGCCGAGGGTCTTACCGTGAACCTGCGCAGCGGCAGCGACGTGGGCAGCTTTGGCGAGTTCATCCGTGTGGACCTGAACGGCAACTACGGCGAACTGGGCTCCCGGATGCAGTCCGTGGTGTGGACCTACTACGGCAATGACAGCACCTACACCCACGCCAAGGCCTCCTACGGCACCAAGTTTGCAGCCGACAACTGGATGCACAAGTCCATGGGCATCCAGCTGGGTCTGAGCGATTCCGCCCGCTGCCAGCTGCCGGAGGGCACGGACGGCACCGGCTACTGGACCATCACCATCCGCGCACTGGGCTATGCCGATACGGTGGTCAAGTTCCAGACAACTGCCGAGAATCTTGCCAAGCACGAGCTGGCAAGCGATGCAGACCGCGCCGCCCTGCAGGCTGTGGTCACTGAAGCACAGGGCAAGGCAAAGGCCGCTTACACCGCCGACAGCTATGCCAATCTGGAGACCGAGCTGGCCGAGAGCGTGGAGCTTTTGAGCCGCGAGACCCTGTATAAGGCCACTGCACTGGAGCAGGTGACCCACCTGACCGATGCCGTGCAGAACCTGAAAGCTGCCTGATTCGGCAAAAAGCAGAATACCCAAAAAGCAAGGTCGCTCTATGCAGGCGGCCTTGCTTTTCCGTGTCAGGAGGAGTTGGAATGAACAAAAAACGATGCAACACGCTGCTGCCGCTGGTGCAGCTGCTCCCGGCGGTGGCGGCAGCGGCGGCTGTGCTTTTTGCCCTGCCGCGCACTGTGCCGGTGCTGGCTGCCGTGCCGGAAAGGCTGACAGCCGTGGTGGAGCAGCCGGTGGAAGCCGCTTCCTCCGAAGCGGAGGAAGAAGCGCTGCCCAAGCTGCCCTATGCTGACGGCGTTTACGTCGGCTCTTCCCGGGGCTACGGCGGTGCCGTCCGGGTGCAGGTCACCATGGAAAACGGCAGCATCACGGAGGTTGAAATTCTGGATGCTTCCCACGAGACCAAGCAGTTTCTGCGGCGCGCAAAGCGGCTTTTGACTACTGTAGTGGATGCCCAGAGCTGGGAGGTGGATGCCGTTTCCGAAGCCACCTACACCAGCCGGGGCATTCTGGGCGCGGTGCAGAACGCCCTGACCGGCGAGGTGGTCAACAATCCCCTGCCGCCGCAGCCCAAGCCCGCCGCACCGCTGGTGGTGGAGGAATTCACAGCGCCCTCCACTTACCTTGACGGCATCTACACCGCCGAAGCCATGGGCTTTGAGGGGCAGATCACAGTGCAGGTCACAGTGGCAGAAGATAAGATCACGGACATCACTCTTCTGAGCGCCGAGGACGAGGAGGAATATCTCTCCCGGGCAAAACAGGTCATCCCCGCCATTCTGGAAGGGCAGAGCCCCAACGTGGATGCCGTTTCCGGTGCCACCTACTCCTCTACCGGCATCCTGAATGCGGTCAAGCTGGCGCTGGCAAAGGCCGCTGTCGCCCCGGCAGAGGAAGCCGACCCGGAGCAGGCTGCATCGGAAGAAGTGGTGGAAGAAGTCGCACCGTCCGAAGCAGCAGAACCCGAGGAAACGCCGGTCACCGTGGAGGTGGTGCAGCCGGAGGAAAAGCGCACCGTTTCCGCGTGGTTCAAGGAAGTATGGCAGCAGCTTTTCCCGGCAGATGCACCGGACGGTTCTGAACCGGCTTCCTCTGAGGAAGTGCTGCCGACATCCGAGACGGCGCTGCCGCCGGAAGAGACCGGGACCGAACCTGAAACGGAAGGAGCCGCGGAATGAAATACAAGAATTTTCTTCTCCGGGCGGTGAACCTGCTGCTGATCCTTGGCATCCTGTGGCAATACCAGCAGGTGGCGCTGGTCCGGGCTGCGGCGGTAAGCCAGCGCAAGCAGGAAATTGCCGAGGTGGAAGCCTACAACGCGTCCGTTTTGCAGGCGCAGAGCGCAGCGCAGGCGGAGCAGAGCCAAAGCGGCTACCGGGACGGCACCTACGAGGGCAGCGCCTTTGGCTTTGGCGATGTCATCCGGGTGTCGGTGACCATTCAGAACGGAAAAATGACCGATATATCGGTGCTGGATGCTTCCGGTGAGGATAAGCCCTACTATAAGCAGGCGCTGCCTTTGCTGGACGAGATGCTGGCAGTGCAGTCTGCCGAGGTGGATACCGTTTCCGGTGCTACCCTCACGGCAGAAGGGCTCATCGGTGCAGTAGAGGACGCACTGGGAAAGGCGGCAGGATGATGGAAAAAACACAGGCAAAGCCTTTAACTGCGGCGCAGCAGCGTCAGCGGGACAAAAAGCGCCGTACATGGCTGCGCACCGGGGTGCAGCTGCTCTTCTTTGTGTCCATGCCGGGCGCGTTCGTGGCCGGGTTTTCCGGGGTAAAACAGATCTTTCTGCACATCGGTGCGGGCGAGGTGCTCTCGGCGGACAGCTTTACGCTTTCCCTGCTGGGGCTGTGCGGCTTCACGTTGCTGTTCGACCGGTTTTTCTGCGGGTACGCCTGCGCCTTTGGCAGCTTGGGCGATGCCGTCTGGGCGCTGTCCGGGCTACTCCAGAAAAAGCTGTTCCACCGCAAAAAGCCGCTCCGTCTGCCGGAGCGGGCGGTACTTTTGGGACAGAAGATCAAATATCTGCTGCTGGCAGGGCTGGTGGCGCTGTATGTGACCCGGCAGGAAAAGCTGTTGACCGGCACAAGCCCGTGGGAGGTATTTTCCCGCCTGACGGCACTACGTCTGCCGCCGGAGGGCTTCGGCGTAGGCATTGCGCTGCTTGTGCTCATTTTGCTGGGCATGGCAGTGCAGCCCCGGTTCTTCTGTCAGTTCCTCTGCCCCATGGGCGCGGTGTTCGCCCTGCTGCCGGTGCTGCCCTTTGCACGGCTGCACCGGCAGAGCGAGAGTTGCATTCCGGGCTGCAACGCCTGCAAGCAGCAGTGCCCGGTCTGCCTGAAGCTGGAGGAAAGCAGCCTGCGCAGCGGGGAGTGCATTGCCTGTGAAGCCTGCGCGGGCACCTGTCCCAAGCAGAACATCCACCGGTGGGATACCGCCTTGTGTAAGCACCAGTGGCTGCCGGTGCTGGGTAAGGCGCTGCTCTTTTTCCTGCTGGGCTGCTGGCTGGGCTTCTGCCGGTTTATCTGAACCAAAAAAGGAGGCCGCCGCACGGTATTTGTGCAGCAGTCTCCTTTTTTGACTAGGACGATTTTGAATGCCCTCCGCTATGCTCTGGGCATTTTCAGCGGAAAAACTATTTATAATTTCGGTACGCCGGAGCGTCTGCGGACGCTCCGGCGTACCATTTTCACGGGAAGGGGCGCGGCCGGAAACTGTATTTGCACACTTTACCGGGCTCGCCCTCTAAAAGTAAAAGCATCTGCAACGAATTCGCTGTGTTCTGAAATTCAGAAGCGAATGTTGCAGATGCTTTCTTGTTTTATGCGAGATTTTCGGTTTTTTATCCTTCGTTCTTCTGCTCCAACAGGTCTGTCATGCTGCGCAGGCTGATGCCAAGGGTGGAAAGGTTATGCAGCATCGCGCTGGTGGCAGGGGGCAGGATGCCCAGAGCGCCCAAAAGGATGAGCGCGGAGTTGAAGCTGAGGACAAAGCGGTAATTGCTGCCCACCCGCTTTTGCAGGGCGTTGGCAATGGCTTTTAAAGTCACCAGTTCTTCCAGACTGTCTGCACGGATGGTCACATCGGCAATTTCCCGGGCGATGGCGGCACCGGAATGGATGGCGATGCCGATATCTGCCGCCGACAAGGCGGGCGAATCGTTGATGCCGTCACCGATCATCACAACGGTGTGCCCTTCGGCCTTGGCGTCACGGACAAAGGCGGCTTTATCCTCCGGCAGCACCTCCGCAAAGCAGCGGTCCACCCCCACCTGCGCCGCAATGGCGCGGGCAGTGCGGTCGCTGTCGCCGGTCATCATGACCGTCTGGGCAATGCCCAGCTTCCGGAGCTTATACAGCACCTGTGCCGCCTCCGGGCGCAGGGGGTCTGCGATGCAGATGACCCCCGCCAGCACTCCGGAAGCCGCCAGATACAGGTGGGAATACTGGGGATCCAGTGCATCGAACTTTGCCTGTTCCCCCGCCGGGATGGTGCAGCCCTCGTCCTCAAAAATGAAGTGGGCGCTGCCAATGACCACCCGCGTGCCGCCCACCCGGCTGGCAATGCCGTGCGCCACGATGTACTCCACCTCGGAGTGCATCTCCTCGTGGGAGATACCCCGCTCTCTGGCAGCACGGACAACGGCGTTTGCCATGGAATGGGGGAAATGCTCTTCCAGACAGGCGGCAAGCTGCAATACCTCCTGCTCCTCACAGCCGGAGAAAGGCACTACCTGCACCACCTGCGGGGTGGCACGGGTGAGAGTGCCGGTCTTATCGAACACGATGGTGTCTGCCTTTGCTAACGCTTCCAGATACTTGCCGCCCTTTACGGTGATATGATATTCCCCGCACTCCCGCATGGCAGAGAGCACCGCCAGCGGCATGGAAAGCTTCAGCGCACAGGAGAAGTCCACCATCAAAATGGAGATGGCGCGGGTGACATTGCGGGTAAAGGCGTAGGTAGCCACCGTACCGGCAAGGCACCACGGCACCAGACGGTCGGCCAGCTGCAAAGCCCGGTTCTCGGTGCCGGACTTGAGCTTTTCCGATTCCTCGATCATCGCCACGATCTTATCGTAGCGGTTGGCACCGCCTTCGGCTTTGGCCACAAGGACGCATTCGCCCTCTTCCACCACCGTGCCTGCGTAGACGGTAGCGCCGATGGTCTTGCGCACCGGCATGGACTCGCCGGTCAGGGCAGCCTGATTCACCATGGCTTCGCCCTCCAGTACCATGCCGTCCAGCGGGATCATGTTGCCGGAGCGCACCACCACTTCGTCCCCTGCGTGGACGCGGGTCAACGGCACCAGCACCTCGCCCTGCGGGGTGCGCACCCAGACCTTATCCACGTTCAGCGCCATGCTGCGGGCAAGGTCGTCCAAGCTCTTTTTCCGCGTCCACTCTTCCAGCAGGCTGCCCACCGTCAGCAGGAACATCACCGAGCCTGCGGTGCTGTAATCCCCCCGCAGGAGGGAGGCGGTGATGCTGAGCGCATCCAGCACCTCTACTTCCAGCTTGCGGTGCAGCAGGCAGCGGACGCCCTTCCAGACAAAGGCGATGGAGCGCCACACCGTATACGCCGCTGCGATGGGCGCGGGCAGGAACACCTTGCGGAACGCCCTGCCTGCCACAAGGCTGACCATCTTTTCCTGATATTCCTGATTGATCTTCCGGCTGTCGTGGGAGGTGACCAGCACCTCTAATTCTTCGTTGTCAAAGCGGTAGGCTGCCAGCAGGGCGGCAGCGTCCTTCCGGCTGCCCCGGTAGGTCAGCACCACATCTCCGGTGCGCTCGTAGACGGTGGCTTTCTGGATAATGTCCTGCCCGTTCAGGTAGGCTTCCAGCACATCTGCCCGGTGCAGCGTCATGCGCACGGCGCAGACGTGCACCCGCATCCGTCCCTTGCCTTCATGTAAGATCGTACATTTCATTGCTTTTCTTACCCCTCTGCGTAAAAAAGAGCCGCCCAAGGGCGGCTCCGCTGCGCTATATCACTGTGCAGTCTGCCCTGCGGGCTGCTCTTCTTCAGCCGTATCCTCGATGACCTCCTGTGCAGCCTCGGCGGCGCGGCTCTCGTTGATGGCCTTTGCATCGGCAAGGATGTCACCGGCTTCCTCCTGCACCTTATTCACGGTCTGCATGGTGCAGTCCTTCATCCGCAGCACCGCAGCGGTGGTCTGAGTGTAGACCTTTTTGGCATCCTTGCTGGACAGCACCTTGAAACCGGCAGAGCCGAACACCACACCGCCCAAAAACAGTGCAAGCTTTTTTGTATCAAACATATTTACCCCTCGTTTCTGTATTTCCCATCTGTGTACCCGCGCCCGGAGCGGGGCGGGCTCTTTATCTTTATATTTTAGCACGCTTTCGGGCGTTTTCAATATTTTCCGACGATGTTAGGACATATTAACATTGTTAGCAAAAGTTTGCACAACAAAAAAGGGCGTTCCCCGGAGGGATCGCCCTTTTTGATGCACCCGTTATGCAAGGTGGAACAGATCGATCAGCACGACCATGGCAAGGCCATAGTAGACCACAACGGCCACCAGATCGTTGATCGTGGTGATCAGCGGGCCGGAAGCAACCGCCGGGTCGATATGGATCTTGTGGAACAGCATCGGGATCAGCGTGCCCACCAGACTGGAAATGACCATGGACACGATCAGCGACAGCCCGACGCAGCCGGACAGCAAAAAGGCCGAGGTCCAGACATAGCCCTTGAAAAAGTGGATGTAGCAGCCCAGAAAGCCCAAGGCCATCACGGCCAGAATGGCGCCGTTCAAAAGCCCCACGCGGGTCTCTTTCCAGAGCAGCTGCAATTTTTTGGAAAGGGTCAGATTTTCGTCCACCAGCACACGGATGGTCACCGCCAGCGACTGAGTACCGACGTTACCGGCCATATCCAGCACCATGGACTGGAAGCAGATGACCACCGGCAGCACCGCTACCACCGATTCAAACGCGCCGACGACCGAGGAGACCAGCATCCCGAGGAACAGCAGCGCGATCAGCCACGGGAGACGCTTTTTCACGCTTTCAAATACGTTTTCGTTCAGATCCTCCTCGCCGGTCAGACCGCCCAGCTTTGCGTAATCATCGCCCATCTCATCATCGACCAGCTCGACCACATCGGACGAGGTGATGATGCCCACCAGCTTACCGGCATCGTTCAGCACCGGCAGGCTGCGCTCCGCGTAGTCCACGATACGGTCGATACAATCGCTGACCTGCTCCCGGTCTGTGACATAGGGATAGGAGCGGACGATCAGGCTTTCCAAGCTTTCCTCTGCCCGGGCAATGATGAGGTCTTTCAGGTCGATGGCGCCGTAGAAGTGCTCGTTTTTATCCACCACATACAGGGTGGAGATGTTGTCGTTTTCTCCGGCCTGTTTTACCAGCTCGCTCATCGCCTGCCGGATGGTCATATCGTTTTTGATGGAGATGTAGTTGGTGGTCATCCTGCTGCCGATCTCATCCTCGTCATAGGAGAGCAGCATCTTCACATCTTCCACCGAGTCCTTGTCCAGCTTGTTGACGATCTCGTTTTTATCGGTATCGTCAAGATCCTCCAGTGCGTCCACCGCATCGTCCGAGTCCATGTTGGAAATGACCTTGGCGGCCTCGTGGCTGGGCAGCTCCTTCAGGTACGGCTCGGCATCGTCCAGATAGGTAAAGATCTCGGCAACGGTATCCACACCCAGAATGGAATAGAGCGACTGGCGTTCAGCGGGAGTCAGCGCCTCCAACGCATCCGCCAGATCTTTTTCATGGTAATCAGACAGTTTTTCAGCCAGTTCCGCCTTGGGCAGACCGCTGTGAATGATGCTCAGAATTTCCTGTACATAATTCTTCTGCATGGGTAGTTCCTCCTGATTCCGCGAGCTTGACAAATCAAAATCCATCGCTCCGCTTCAAATTTTGCACTTCATCATAGCACATCCGGTATGCGGCGGCAACCCTGCCAGCGTGAATTTTTTGTAAAAATCCGGGCATAAAAATTCCCGCCAAAGCAAAAGGCTCCTTATCCGCAGAGCATAACTTTGGCTGAGAAAATGCCGTTCTGATAGGTAAACGTGCTTGCCCCGCCGGTCTTTTCTGCAATATGGCGGACAGACTGGATGCCGATCCCGTTTTCCCTTCGCTTGGAAGAGCGGAACACCCCGCTTTTTTCGTGAACTGCGCCGTCAAATGCGTTTTCCACTTCGACCAGAAGAAGCCGCTCGGCATGGACATACGCGGTGATCTCGATCTTCCGCCGGGCGGGTGCAGTGCGAAGGCTGGCTTCAAATGCATTTTCCAGAAGATTAGACAGCACCAGACACAGATCGATCTCGTCCACAGGAAGCACCTGTGGTAAGTCGAGTTTGGCACAAAAGGGAACACCCTCACGCTTTGCAAGGGCACAATAATAGCCGACAACACTGTCCGCTGCACGGTTTTCGCAGAAATTCATATCCAGATCCGGGATCCGGGAGACCGTTTTTGCAAGGTAAGCCTTCAGGTTATCCAGATCTCCTGCCTCGGCCAGTGCGGAGATCTGATTCAGCTGGTGGCGCATATCGTGCCGCGCCTGCCGGGCTTCTTCAATGGCGGCTTTCAGGCTTTCATAGCGCTGCTGCTGCATGGAAAGAAACTGATTTTCCTGCTGCAACCTTGCATTCCGGTTAAGGCTGTTTGCCATCAGCAGAAAGATCGCATTGAACATGAACATCAGAAACAAAAGCGCGATGCTCATAACGATGTAGACCTGCAAGACCCGCCCTGTCCGGAGCGTTATCTGGTAGCGCGGGGTTATAAAAAGGTTCAGCAGGATGAACACCAGCGGCAGTACCCAGAACACATACCACGTCTGCGCAAAATTGTCATCCTCCACCATCGCGCGTACTGCGTGGGTGGCGGGATAATAGGCTGCGGCAGTGATCAGCCAGCAGACCGCATTATAAAAGATGCAGGCGCCAAAGCAGAACCACGGCTTGTCCGGCGGCAGCTGCATCCGGATCACGATTGCCGTGCCGACGGCCCGGGACAGGCTGTTCAGGCACGCAAATACCGCGCAGACCGCAAGCGCGATGGTTCCGGATTTCCAGAGAGAGATCCGCAGCGTTCTGCGATACAAAAAAATTGCTGTAAGCGTAATAAGCAGCACGGAGAACGCCGTTGAAATGCCAAAATGATAGCAAAGCAGCCCGCCGCCAAGGCAAAGCCCGAGCAGCAGCGGCACCGCCCCTGCTGCAAGCTTTGCGGGCGGCAGCTTCAGATAGGAACCTACCGGAAAATACGCAAGCAGCAAACCGGGAAACACGACCGTAAGTTCCAGAACCGGGCGCAGAACGTCCTTCAATCCGCACGCCCCCTTTGCAGCAGAAATTCCATAAAGGCCTGCCGGGCAGCTTTCAAAAGCTCCTGACTGACATAGACGCGGCTGCCGTCCGTCATACAGAAGGCGGCAGCCTGAAAATCGGCAGCATTCTCCATATTGATGATCGCGCCACGTCCGCAGACAAAAAAGCGCGGGTCCTTTTTGAGCGGCTCGGTGAACGCTTTGAAGCTCTGGCGCGTAGCAAGCGTTTTGCCGGCAGTGGTGCGGATATTGATGATGTGGGCGAAATGCTCGGCGGATATGATATCACGATAGCGCAAATGGATGTCGCTGCCATCCACCTTCACCGTCAAAACCGGCTCCGGGCGGGGGAGTTTTGCGAGCATTTCATCCAGCAGACCGGACAGCTCGGCCTCTGAAAAGGGCTTGACCAGATAATGAAATGCCCGTACCTGAAACCCCTCGAGTGCATGGTCTGTCGAGGTGGTGGTAAAAACCAGAAGGCAGTCTGCGTCTGTTTTCCGAAGTTCCTTTGCCGCGTCCATGCCGCTTAAACCATCCATGTAAATATCCAAGAATGCGGCGGTAAAGCGCTGCGCTTCTTCTGCCGCCAGAAAGGCTTCCCCGCTGTCAAACTCTAAAATTTCTGCATCTGCGCCGCGCTGACTCAGCTGCCGCACCAAGCGCTCCTTCAGCAGCGTGCGCTCCGTACCAAGGTCATCGACGATTGCGATCCTCATGCTGTATCAGGAAGCCGTTTTACAGCTTCCAACCTCCTTTATAAACTCTTTCATCCTGATTATAGCACAGTTGCCCGGTTATGTCGCAGCCGAAAATGGGATTTCGTGACGGAAAAGGGGCTTTCGTGCTAAATGGCTTGAAAAGACCATGCCTGTCCGTATACTGAAAGCAGAGAACGCCAACGACGGCGCAAGAGAAAGGAGGCACGCTGTGTACCGAATTGCCGTGCTGACAAGCAGCAGGGCGCAGGAAGCTTTTCTGGCAGAGCAGATCTCGCGGTTCTGCGCCGAACATTGCTTGTTCCCGAAAATGGACTGTTACCACGATCAGGAAAGCTTTTTTGAGGCTGCACGCAACGAGCCGCTGACAAATGCCGTGATCGCCCTGCCGGGGGTAGACGGATTGAATGCAGTAGAGCATCTGCGCGCGCTTTGTCCACAGACACGCATTATCTGGTGCAGCGATCTGGATTTTTCGCTCCATGCCTTCCGGTTGCGTGCAGACTATTTTCTGCTGGAGCCGGTGACCGAAGCCGCCTTGCGGCAGGGATTCCGCATCTGGCTGGATGGAAAAAAATCAGGCGGAGCAGCACTGGTCTGACCGCAACGAACACAACAAGGAGAACGGTTTATGAAAAAGAGAAACATCGTCCATTCTGCGTTAAGCCTGTCGCTGACCGCAGCATTGTGCCTTTCCATGGCTGCCTGCGGCGGAACACAGACGCCGGCAGACAGTGCTGCCGCTTCGCAGCCCGCTGCCCCGTCCGCTGCGGTACAGCCCTCTTCAGCGGAACAAGCCTCTGCGGCGCTGCCGGTAAAGGCTCTGAACCCCAAGCAGGTAGAGGAAAACCCTTACATGGCCAAGAGCGATGCAAACATTCATCACGATGGCTACAACACCGACTCGACGGATGAGATCCTGCCGCTTGCCATCTATCCGGAGATCAACGTTTCCTATGAGACGACGAACGCGAACGCTTCGCCCGCCATCTACTTTGACAGCTACGGTCATGCCGTTGTGCCGCTGCTGGGCGGCATCGCCATCCGAGACCTGAACGCCGAAGAGACAAAGACGCTCGGCTATTTCTCGCCAAAGAAGCATGACGGCGGCGGTTACGTTATCCAGAGCTCCTATACCTTCCTTGACGAATCCAACCGCATCGTCTGCCCCACGAGCAACAACCATGTGCTGATGCTCCGCGCAACGGATGAAAACGGCAATGTTCTGCCGGAATTTGAAAAGGTGCTGGACATTGATATCAAAGCTGCAGCCGAGGCCGCGCTTGGAAAAGAACTGACGCAGAATCTTCTGTCCGTGGTCTTTGACTACGACGGAAACCTCTGGTTTGCAACC
>ERZ773208.2156-NODE-2156-length-13925-cov-2.847080_pt1 | contig 13925 bp, 5 predicted proteins | sample MGYA00581006_ERZ773208 | MGnify/ENA primary metagenome ERZ773208 (study PRJEB29015, sample SAMEA2737793) | human gut metagenome | biome: human gut; feature: human-associated habitat; material: faeces | place: China | collected 2012 ... | reverse complement strand
CTAAGAGTTACTGGTCGTTCGCAAATTTAGCAAATATCTGTAAGCCAACTATGATTATCTTTTAAAACCTTCATTTTAATGATCTTCAATTCTAATAGAAGCCTGATATGGAATATTGTTGATATAGTCTACCGAAATTCAAACCAATCAATATTCATCGGACTAAGTATGTGAATCTTCATTGTATGTGTACCGGCTGATAATTGCAGGTTCGACACTGTAAAATCATTGTATGTAGTCCAATTTCCCGTAGTTGTGACTACAGGATTCAACTGTGCGCCTCCATCAAAAGAAAGGGCAAACTTTCCATCCTTCTCCGCTGCTGCACGAACCTTGACTGTAGAAACCTTCTCCTGAACATTAAATGTATATTGAATCCAATCGCCACCGGAAGTATTACTTATATGAACAATATTATTACTTGCACTAATCGCTACCCCCTGGTCGCTCCGGTAAGACTTAAAGTTGCCGGATGAAGCATTCTTAAAGCTATATTGTCCGTCATCAAAATCTTCCGCCTGAATGATACCGGGCACTTGACTGTGTCCTGCCCCAAACTTAATCCAATCGATATCAATATCCCCACTCTTTATACGAAAATCAATATATTGTTCGCCTGTTTCCAACTCTATTGGATACACTAAAGTCTCATTCCATACTCCGGCAGAACCGCTTAATACTATTTCACCAGTCTTATAAACTCCATTCACAGCAATACGGAATTTACCCCCCGAACGCTTCTGAAACATTCTGCAAGTAATACCATAACGTCCAGCCTCTTTGACGTTGATTGAATAACGCACCCACTCTCCCGATTTCATACCTTTAAGATAAGTGATTCCGTTTTGCGTTTCCTGTTGCATTCCTCCCTCCAACGGATTTTTATGGTATCCATAATGTTCACCGCCTGTATTGTAGTTTTCAGCCTGTATTACTACAGATGGCGTCATCCTCACTTCTACAGCCCGACCACTACGGGGACTCCCCCAGTTTTGTACCATCTTCAATTTATTATTCTGATCATACTCGATCGGATCGACACAAACCGAACGCAATGCTCCTTTTCCCGAATAATTAGCCGTATGATAAAAAGAATACCACCGACCTTTATACTCTACAATAGAGCCATGAGCCGTTTCTTCACCATGAGGATACATATATGCGCCGCATGGAGTGAATGGTCCCAAAGGATTGTTCGACATAGAATACTGCATCCGGTTACCTCCCTGACTACCCGCATGATTATCCGAATGGCTCAAATAATAGTTGCCTTTGTACTTATGTACCCAAGGTGCCTCATGAAAATCAGTAAAACCACTCAAAGGACTCATTACTCCATCCAGTTTAGTCCAGTCATCCTTGCGCAATTTAGCACCCCAACAGCCTTTGCCGGCACCGCTGGTATAAATATAAGGTTGTCCGTCATCGTCTACAAATACACAAGGATCAATCATCGGGTCCATTCCTTCAATATATCCCTGCACAGTAAAGTTAGCAGCCGGTTCCTTGCTGGTAGCTACGCCGATCTTCCAACTATTATTCCATTTCGTGTCACTGGGATGCGGGAAATAGAAATAGTACGTACCATCTTTGTAAGCACAGTCGGGAGCCCACATAAATCCGCCTTCTTTGCGCCCCCAGGGAACTTGTGATGAATTCAAAATTTCACCATGATCTGTCCAATTCACCATATCATCTGTAGAGAATACATGGTAACGGTCCATCAAATCGCAACCACGCGGAGGATCGATATCATGAGAAGCATATACATACAAACGTCCATCCGCCCATACATGTGCCGAAGGATCGGCTGTGTACATATGCGTGATAAATGGATTGGGAGCCATACTGTCAATACCGGCTGTTTCTTCTTTAGCCGAATTGCTTTTAGGGGACTGACAAGAGAACATAGCTCCTACCAGAAATAATGCAAAAATAGAATAAAAATGTTTTTTCATAAGTAATGCGTTTTATATTAGTAATTAATAGCAACCGTTGCTATTGATAATCGATTGTAGCTTTATAAGTTTTCCCTTTCTTCAACTGAATAGTACGATCATACGTCTGACCGGCTTTCATTCTTATTTTCCGGTCTTTCGCTGAATACAAGGTTACAGACACCTTATTTTGTGAAAGATTCCATGAAAGATGTTCGATGGTAACTCCGCAACGAGTCTTTATTCCGCTGATACAACCTTGCCGGATACCATCTACCAAAGCCGGCAATAAATCAATACCTTCTTCATTGGAGCCAACCAGCATTTCTATCAGTACACCGGGTACGGAATGACAAACATCAGTACAGAAAGTCCCGTGGTTCGGATAATGTGCGGTAGACAAACTGTTATAATAGAAATCCTTCTGAGTAAACGTCATCATTTTCTTCTTTAGCGAAGAGGCATCATGCAGTCCGGCAGCAATCAAGGCAGCGTGAAGATAGCCGTGACCGGCATTCTCGTAATTGTATTGATCACGCATTTGCAGCGCCTTATGAGCAGCCTTGTAAAGTTCCGGTGTCTTATCTTCCGAGAATTCCCGATAGGGCCATACCATCATCAAATGACTGGAATGACGATGATTATAGCTCTCCTCAAGTCCCGGCCAGCCCCACTCTTTGATGGCGCCATCCTTATTAATCCGATAGGGAGGCAATTCATTCAATAAGCGTTGCCAACGGACTTTACCACCATTTATACCCTGTTCTTCACCCAATAAATCGCATACCTTAACCAATGTAGACAGCAGGAAACGGGCTCCGGAAAGATCAAAAGCGGAATTATTAAGCAAAGATACCCGCAAATTGGACGGTTGGTTTTCCGGTGAAACAGATCCTGCAATAATGTAGTGTCCTTCATCATCCTTGTACTTCAGGAAGTCTTCATAAAAATCTCCCATACACTTCAGCAAAGGGAACAAACGATTTTTCAGGAAACCTTGATCTTCCGTTATCAGATAGTGTTCCCAAAAAGGATAAAGTAACCAAGCTTCTTCACCTGTCGCATAATGGTAAGGGTAGAAATCATTGATAGAGGCCATCAGTCCTGAAGAAAGTCCGGGTGTGTTTCCACAGGCCAACATTCCCCGACAACCCAATAGTTTGGCAGCATTGGTTTCAAAGTCTTTCCGCCAAACCTCATTCAGATGGAAATAGCCTTCCATCACTTCAGGCATGGCACCCGTATTGCCACCACTGACTTGCAGATTCAGATTGGCATCCAAATGATAGTAACCACCCCATCCGGCATTACAGTCGCCAGTCCAGATTCCCAACAAATCAGGAGGAGTCAGTTCGTTTCCAGAAGATAGGAAATGATACCTTCCGGCATCAAAGATACGCTCCCACAAAGCCAGTACAGGCTGGTCGGTATTCTTTTGCTTCTCCAACAGCTCTTCGTTAGATAGTGAGCGTTCCTGAGGAGTCGCGCCCAAATCAATCCGCACCCGGTTATAAATAGAGGTGTGGAGAGCTTTATGAGCTTTCAATAATCCATTATAATTGGCACGAATCGCATCGAGTCCTTTTTTCAGAAGTCCTTTATTCCATTCAGCCTCACAATTCTCCGGATACTTTTGAGTTCGGGACAGCAAAAGGATTTCCGAGGCATCCTTTATGTATAAGGTATCGTTACGCAAAAAAGAAGAGCCCCCTTTCTGTTTCACGCGAATACCTCCTTCATAGCCTATGGTATCCATAGGTGCAGCATAGTTCACACGGATATTCAGATAGTCTTTCGTATGCAGACATTTTGTTTTCAGTCCTTTCGGGAAATTCATCTCTGCGGGCATTTGCAAACTGATAGCACAATTTAGTTTACCAGCAGAGGATGCCTGTAGCTCGAAGACTGCAACATCGGCATCTCTTGAAACAAACGACCGACGCTTCCATGCTCCACGCTCATCACTCCACCGGACAGTAATTTCACCGGTTTCATAATTACAAATACGGCGATAATCTCTTACCGCTCCGGATGCATCCATATCTATTTTAAGTGCAAAGCCCGGATGTCTTCCACCCTCTCCCCCATCCTGCCAATGCGAGGTACGGACAGCCAAATCATTCGCTTCTTTAAACTTCCTGGTTGCGCAGTACTTCTTTATCAAATCGAGCGTATCACGGGGCACCTCCGCAAACGTGCGCGGGTTCTGCCGTGGAAAGTTGAAAGAGCGATCATTGAATACCACCGTTTCGTGCAAAGGATTTCCAAAAACCATGATACCCATCTTACCGTTACCTGCCAGCAGAGCTTCCTGCCACTTCGCATAAGTTTCAGGAAAATGAATGGAATATCCTTGACGTACAGCCGGCTGAGCGCATACTCCCAGCGATGCTATACCGATTAATATGAAGTATAGTATCTTTTTGTTCCACATAATGGCCTTATTTATTTCAGTGTGAGTAATCTGCTGCGCTTTAAATTATACCCTTCAGCAGAAATGGCGACTTTTCCCCGGGATACATATTCCACCGTTACCGTTCTCTTCTCTCCCGGTAACAGGTTAAAATAGCCGTCGGAAGCATAAGCCGGCAAAATACGTTTATCTGTATCCGCCTCACGAACATTGAGTTTCAGAGCGAGGGCAGGCATTGCTCCGGTGTTCTGTAATTCTATTTGTATCTGACTCTTCTCTTGCCGGATTAGTTTACAGTTTATGGAAGCTTCTTCCAAAGCATTGAATCCCTGGAAATCACCCTCACCGTTATCTTGCCAATAATCATTGATCGAAATAACCTTGCCACGCTTATCCTGAAGTATCAAGCGTTCCATATATACTCCGGATGCAGAAATTGGTTTATCTTGTACGAAGCACTCGGTCAATCCATTAGCCAATACATTCAGCTTGGAAGTGCGTTTAAACAATGACTTACCTTCAAGGGAATAAACTTCATATATAACTTTAGCCCCCTTTATTTCTTTTAAAGAAGTATTTACAACAACTACTTTCTGATCATCCAGATTCTTCTGAATATGAATCGGCTCACACGCTTTACGGCATCCATAGAAAGAACCGAAAGTTTCATAATCCCAGGAATAAATCTGCCAAACCATACTGGGCCAAGCCGGGTGACTCATCCACAGCAACAGCCCACTTGTGCTATTCCACATTTTACTGTTCCAAGCTTCCATCATGGCGCGGTGACTGTCGTAATTGACAATCTGTGCTTTCCGGCTAAAATCTTTCAGGTCCGTCGGCTTTCCATATTTCCGGTCTATCGCCTCCATAAATTCCCTTTGGCCACCATGTAAGTCATGATAATACCACACATCACTGATGGGCCAGGCATCTTTCACATCCATCATAGCCAGGATGGATTCTTCCGTAGGAATGGAAGTTGAACCTTGTTCCGTATTGAACCCATGTGCCCGATCGCGATAGTAATCCACCGGATTCTTATGATAGTTCCATGGTCCGCTTGGTCTCAGGTTGCAATGGGTAGAATTCGGACTGTAATAACGGGTACCGTCTTTCTCGGCAATCATCTTTGCCAGATGTTCTTCGATATAAACAGGTGCAAAGCCTTCATTCCGGGGATTCCAGACAGCAATGGAAGGATGATTGCGGAAACGTACCACTACATCTTCTGCATTCCGTAAGAATAGGTTATCATCATTTATCGGCATATTGTAGCCTTGCGTACTCAGCCAGAAGTCATTGAAAACCAGCATACCATATTCATCACACAATTCATAGAAGTTCTCTTCCGTACTCTCGCCCGTCCAGTTGCGGATCATATTAAAGTTCGCTTCCTTGTGCAACCGGAAATAAGGTTCAAGATGTTCACGCGAAACGCGCTTCATGGCATCATCCATTCCCCAGTTTCCTCCTTTACAGAAGATACGCTTGCCGTTGACTTTTATAACCATATAATGCTGCATGGCTTTGTCGGGTGCCGGCACAAGAATATCAGAAGAAACATTCTTTTTCAGACGAGGCATACACATGCCTCCTTCTATATATTTGCGGTTTATATTATCAAAGATAGGTTCGCCCTGCCCCATAACCGTCGGACGATATTCCACCCGGCGGATAGAGTCATCGGGGAAACAAACTTCCAATTCATAAGAAAGCTCACGGACTCCGAAACGAACTTTCTTAGAATCAGAGGATACGCCTTTTTCCGCTACAACCACATCCATCGTATAAAGCTCCTGACGACCGTAATTATTCGGCCACCACAAACGGGGAGACTTCAGTTCCAATGTCTTGTGAACATCCGGAGTAAAGACAACCGTTTTCCGCTCCTTCGGTGCAAGGTTTACTTCCTGAGTCACCTTTTTTCCTTCAAGATTCAGGTCAACGGATACTTGTTTGGCTATCGGTTGCAGGTTCTCCACTTCCGTACGTACGGTAATTTCAGCGACCGTAGTATCTGGTAATGCCAGATGAGTAACTACCTGCGTATCATGCAGACGGATGCCGTTCGTGAAACGTAAATGTACATCCTGCCAGATTCCTATATTCCGGTCACGGATACCCGGCACCCAGTCCCATCCCTCTGAAGAAATAAAGGTAGGCCCGTCCAGACACAATTGTCCGCCATTCATACCGTTTCCGGCGGATGGAGATTGTTCGTGAGGAATTCCTGGGTTAGGCGGTGGAAGAATACGAACAACCAACGTATTCTTGCCATCCACCAAATGATCCGTTGCGTTAAATTCACCCCGGATAAAAGCACCTTTCATTGCACCCAGACATACATCGTTCAGCCATATCTCGGCTTGATAATTGATACCTTTGAAAACCAGCCAGGCTTCCCGGCCTTCTGTAGGAACAGGTGAATTGAATTCCAAACGATACCACCAATCCATCCTGCACAGAGTGTCGGGAATTGCCAGATTATTCAGTCCATAATAAGGATCGGGATACCCCCCCTGATCCACTAAAGTAGTCAATACAGTACCCGGAACGGTTGCATTATACCATCCATTTTTGCCATCTGTCAGTTTCCAGCCCCGGTTCAACAGGAAATCATTCTCCCCAATCTTCTCTACCACCGCTTCCACCGGTGTCTGCGTTTTCGGGGTGGGCATCATGATTTGCGCTTTCGACTTCGGTAACGTCTCTTTCGGCTGAGGATGAGTCAATCCCCAATTTGCCACATTCTGCGCTACCAATGAAGTAGCACAACCCAATAAGAGACAAAATATCCACTGAAATTTGGCATTCCGTTCCATACTTATTTATTTTTCCGAGTGAGACATTGGATAATTATCTTTCTGTAATACCGAAACCACTTTCTGTAAACGAATATCAGCAGAAGAAGCACCTATCATGATCGTATAATCACCGGAAGGATAAACAAACTTGCCTTTCGCTTCATCCCAATAGCGTAACAGATCTTTACGTAATTTCAAAGTCATTTTTTTGTTTTCACCACTCTTCAATGCGACACGCTCAAAACCTTTCAGTTCTTTGACAGGCATTACTTCATCCCGTTCAGGCAACTTCACGTATACTTGAGCAACCTCATCACCTGCATATTTACCTGCATTCTTCAGTTGGAAGGAAACATTTATTTCCTCTTCACCATCTGCCACTTGCAGGTTGGAATACTTGAATGTGGTATAACTTAAACCATAACCGAAAGGATACAGGACATCCCCTTTGAAGTATTTATAAGTACGTCCCTTAGTTATATCATAATCATCGAACGGAGGGAGTTCATCCAGACTTCTGTAATAAGTCAAGGGCAGACGGCCACCCGGATTATAATCACCGAACAGGACTTCCGCTACAGCTTTACCTCCGCTTTCACCGGGATACCAAGCATTCACAATGGCTGGAACATGTTCATCCATCCAGTTGACAGCCAACGAACTGCCGGCAACCAATACAACAACGATATTCGGATTTACTTTGTAAATTTCCTGCAAGAACTCCATCTGGTCTGCCGGAAGCTGAATATCATATCTATCTTGTCCTTCACGTTCTATCGACTTATTGATTCCTAATACGGCAACTACCGTCTCACACTCACGCACCGCTTTTCCTGCTTCACCATACAAATCCAAGCGAGTGACTTTGCCAACCTGGGGAACCCGCCATTGCAGTCTCGCTACAGCATAATCACGATTGTCATAGTACTCTGCTTTCAACTGGTAATCTTTTCCAGCTTCCAGATAAATAGTAGCGGTATCAGTCCGGACAGCATGTCCCCGCCATGCATCAATCAGCATTTTTCCATCAATGCTCAAGCGACAACCATCATCCGATGTGAAACTAAGTGTATATTGTCCGGTAACCGTAGGACGCAATTTTCCTGTCCAGCGAACTGACAAAGGAGATTTAGGTAAGAAAGGATCGGGTGCCTGGTTGGCTGGCTCAAAGTTAATCCATTCTTCTTTGCGCACTTTCGGAGTCCCCTGTAACTTGGTATTGTCAAAATACTCTGCCTTCAATCCTTCCGGGAAATTGACTCCCTGTATGAGTTCCATACCGTCTACAGCTGATTTCCAAGGAGCATATACCACTTTCACACCATCGCCTACTCTATCTTTGATACCCTGCAACACTGAGATCGGAGCAATCACTGGCGAACCACTATAATCTCCAAACTCACAATTACCGGCATTGATGCCTACCACAGCTATTGATTTCACCTTTTTGGCATTAAGCGGCAACATTTTCTTCTGATTCTTAAGCAATACAATACATTCACGTGCTGCATTCAAAGCTACTTCCTGATGCTTTGCCGACCCTATCACAGCCGGAGATATTTTCGTATAAGGATTCTTTTCTCCGCTATCGAACAACCCCAACTGCATACGTGCCCGTAACACACGATAGGCAGCCGAATCTATATCAGCATTCGTAACCATATATTGACGGTAAGCACTCAACAAAGGCTCATCAAATACATCATCACCACATTCCAAGTCTAAGCCTGCTTTTATGGAAAGGGTAGCCGCAGCTTCTTTAGTCTTCACATATTTATGTGCATTCACCAACAAGGAAGGTCCACCGCAATCGGAAACCACATATCCTTTGAATCCCCAGTCCTCACGAAGTACTTTCGTCAATAACCAGGCGTTCAAGGTACAAGGCACATCATTCAGGGCATTGTATGCTGACATGATGGAAGCTGATTTACCATCCTTCACACACGCTTCAAAAGCCGGAAGGTAATATTCACGTAACTGTTTTTCTGAAATCTGCGGATTACATACAAAACGATTATGTTCTTCATTATTGGCTGCGAAATGCTTAGGAGTCGACACAATCTTCAGATAACGGTCATCATCGCCTTGCAGACCTTTCACAAAAGCAGTACCCATGATCCCACTTAAATAGGGATCTTCTCCGTAAGTTTCCGGAGTACGTCCCCAACGTGGGTCACGCGCCATATTCACTGTGGGAGACCAGAAGGTCAACAAGTCACTAAACTGACTTTTTTGTTCCCGTCCCTGATCCAGTTCGTTCCAACGGGCACGTGCCTCATCAGAAATAACCGTAGCTACCTGCAATTGCAATTCCGGATTCCAGGTTGCCGCCAGTCCGATAGCCTGAGGGAAAACGGTAAAGCGTCCCGGACGAACCACTCCGTGAAGCGCTTCGTTACCGTGGTAATATTTAGGAATATCCAGACGGGAAATTCCCGGAGAGGTGGCACGCAACAGGCTGATTTTTTCTTCAACCGTCAAGCGTGATAATAAATCCATGATGCGCTCATGCATCGGTGCTTTCTCATCCTTATATAGCTCTTGAGCCTGTGCCACTCCGGCACAGGCAATTAGAGCTAATAATCCTGTAAATACAATCTTTTTAAGTGTTTTCATGGTTTTTTCCTATTGACTTATACCTTATTGTTTCTCTGCAGATGGAGGTACTGCATCGCCTGCGCTACCCCATGTTTTATTAGGCCTGCTGCCCATCACCAATACCAATTTTCCACCTTCTTTTATGTCGTCATGACTAAACCAGGGTTTATTCCATTCTTTTCCGTTCAATGTTGCAGACTGAATGTATTTGTTTTCATCCGATGCACCTTGTGCCTCTATCTCAAATACCTTTCCATTGCTCAACATTACCTTAGCCTTAGTAAACAAAGGGCTGCCGATGTTATAAGACGGAGAACCCGGAGTTACCGGATAGAAACCTAAAGAAGAAAATACAACAAATGCCGACATACCGCCACCGTCTTCATCACCCGGAACTCCCATCAGGTCGTTACGGAACCACTGGTCAAGCAGGACACGGATGCGTTTCTGCGTCTTCCAAGGTTGTCCGGCATAATTATACAGATACGGGATATGCAGGCTCGGTTCATTTGCCATCGAGAACATTCCGACATTGCCGGTATGATCAGGCAAAAACGAGTAGAATTGCCACTTGGACATTCCTAAAGGAGTATCAAACATCGAATCGAGAGCAGCCGTAAAGACCTCGTTTCCTCCGATAAGCGAAACCAAGTCGCCGATATTGTGTTGTACATCCCAACGATAAACATAACCATTATTTTCATCATAATAATCGCGAGCACCCAAACCACCAGAATACCGATAATCCACACCTTCGATAAACTTACCGTCCTTATCCTTCGGATGGAAGAAACGGGTTTCCGGATTAAAGAGGTTCCGGTAGTTATAAGACCGGGCAAGGAAATATTCCGCATCCTCTTTCTTACCCAGTTCGGCCGCGATCTGAGACAGACACCATTCGTCATAAGCCGTTCCTAAGGTAACGGCAACCGGTTGGCGCTTTTCCCACGGAGAGACATCAGCCACCGTTTCTTTTTCACCCGGTTTCAAAGCTGGAATATAGCCATGTTCCTTATAAAATTCATCCAACCATCCGGAAGGAGCCGCCGACCAGGGGATCAACGTTTTCTCTTCGATACCCTTACGGGCTGCTTCATATGCTTTTTCAAGATCGAAACCACGAACACCTTTCCGCCAAGCATCGATAACAGTGGCAACGGCATGGTTGGAGTTCATACGGCGGGAATCGCCGGTCACTTCAGGAAATGTCGGCATCCAGTTCGTTCCCATTTGCTGGGCCATCAAGAGATATGAATTGATAATATCGGTCTCACATTCTTTATCAATCAATATACGAAGCGGATGGGTGGCACGATAGGTATCCCAAATCCAGTCATCGGTATAGAACGAACGGCCACCATCTTCATGTATCTTGCCATCAAAAGCACTATAGTATTTACCGTCTTCGCTCAGATTCACCGGACGTTCATAACAACGGTATAAGGAAGTATAGAAAACGGTCTTGTCGTTTTCACTTCCTCCACTTACCTGTATCTTGCCTAAAGCATCGTTCCATTCGTTTCGTCCGATCCGGGCGATTGCACTTACATCATATGAGTTGATCTCACGCTCCAGGTTCTTCCGGGCTTGCTCTGTGCTAATAAAAGAGATTCCATAGCGCACACCGATCTCTTTCTGACCGGAGAAAGCCAATGCCAAGGCGGCATCTTTTCCCTCTACGGACGATTTACCGTACTTCACGGTTCCACTGGCCAGGATACCGGATTTCTCCGGTTTCTTGTCTGTTTCGGCATATAAATAGACCTTTGTTTTCTTATCTACATATTGAAAACCACTGACAGTGTTTCCATCGCATTTCAACTCTCCATTCCGGCTATTGAACACCAGATAAGCCGGTCCGTCTTTCTCGAACTTAAGGCTATAAACCGCGCTCTGGTGAGATGGAGCATAATCGACCTCGATATTCGCCTCATCCAAATATACCTGATATCGATACGGGACAATCTTTTCCCGATCGTAACTATACTGGATAACAGGTTTCAGACCCGCCTCATCACCCTGATAAGGACTCAGGTTGAAAGCCGAACTACCTCGATGGCTTGTCACGATGAGAGGCAACCCACCCAACCGGTCTCCCGTAAAATCACCACGTTCGGGATAGACGCGCAACATACTGTTAGGCAGATGGACGGTCGGATAAGTCGGCACTAGCAGATGGCTGATGTTCCCCATATAAGGGTTAACATATTCTACCGGTTCTTTCGGCAGGTTATCGGCGATCAACCGTTTTCCTTTGACATAATACCTATCGGCAAACATCATGATGGCAACTCCGATCACGACGCCCAATAAAAATTTTCCTGTTTTCTTTAGTATCTCCATTGTTTATTTCTTTTGTTTTTCATTTACTGAAAATGAATATGGAAAATCTTCCGGACTCACTCCTCTGTTCATATTCGGCTCATCTCCCATTTTGATATCCAAGACACCACCTTTCAGCAGTTCGAAATGTTCCAGATAGTTTTTCGTATAATTCTTTCCGTTAAAAGACATAGACTCGATATAGATATTCTTGTCGCTGTTCTCCGGCGCATTGACAACCAAGCTCTTTCCATTTTCAAAATGCAAAGTGGCTTTCTTAAACAAAGGTGCGCCCAATACATATTGTGTCGTTCCGGGAGCAACCGGATAAAAGCCAAGAGCAGAGAATACATACCAGGCGGAAGTCTGTCCGTTATCTTCGTCACCACAATAGCCATCCGGTGTCGGAGTGTACATACGGTCCATCACCTGACGTAGCCAGTATTGGGCTTTCCAAGGCTCACCGGCATAATTGTACAGATAAATCATATGCTGGATCGGCTGGTTGCCATGTGCATAGTTTCCCATATTCATAATCTGCATTTCACGAATCTCATGGATAACCTGTCCATAATAACTATCATCAAATACGGGAGGAACAGCAAATACGGAATCCAGCATAGTGATGAATTCTTTTCGTCCCCCCATCAAATCGATCAATCCCTGCGGATCGTGAAAAACCGACCATGTATAATGCCAGCTATTCCCTTCTGTAAAAGCATCTCCCCATTTCAACGGCGAGAAAGGAGCCATGAAGTTGCCGTCCTTATTCTTTCCGCGCATCAATTTGGTCTCCTTATCAAACAAGTTTTTATAGTTCATTGCACGTCTGGCATACAAATCCAGTTCTTTTTTGGGACGTCCCAGATCTTTTGCAATCTGGTAGATACACCAGTCATTATAGGCATATTCCAACGTACGAGCAGCATTCTCGTTAATCTTTACATCATAAGGCACATAGCCCAATTTGTTGTAATATTCATGTCCTAAGCGGCCGGTAGAAGAAACCGTCGGATGTACATTTTCCGTTCCGTGGATCAAACCTTTGTACAATGTTTCGAGATCATCCACCTTTATACCTTTGACGTAAGCATCCACCAAAACCGAAGCGGAATTGTTGCCCACCATACAACCACGATGTCCGGGACTTGCCCATTCGGGGAAGAAACCGCTTTCCTTATAAGCATTGATCAAACCTTCCTGCATTTCTTTCGACATGGTCGGGTACATCAGGTTCAGGAACGGGAACAGACTACGGAAAGTATCCCAGAAACCAGTATCCGTAAACATATAGCCCGGCAATACTTTTCCATTATAAGGACTATAATGTACAACTTTCCCTAAGGCGTCTATTTCATAAAACTTACGGGGAAACAGAAGCGAACGGTACATACAGGAATAGAACGTCCGATACTGGTCCAGAGTTCCACCTTCCACTTCGATCTTACTCAACTCCTTATTCCAAACATCTTTGCCTTTTTGTACCAATGTGTCAAAATTGTCAGAACCCAACTCTTTCAGATTGAGCGAAGCTTGTTCGAAACTGATAAACGAAGAAGCGACCTTTGCATGTACAATCTCGCCTTTCGTCGTCTTAAAACCGATAACGGCACCGACATGGTCGGATTGTTGCTCACGAACACCTTCCTTCAAAGTTGCATCGGCAAAAGTTGCTTCATAAGTGAAAGGTTTATCAAATTCGATAACGAAATAGTTTTTGAAATTATCCGGTACACCACCGCTATTCTTGGTCGTATAACCGATAACCTTGTTTTCTTCAGGGATCACTTTGATATAGGAACCTTTGTCAAACGCATCCACTACGACATAGGAATGTTCGTTTTC
>ERZ773208.2141-NODE-2141-length-13974-cov-4.421223_pt1 | contig 13974 bp, 10 predicted proteins | sample MGYA00581006_ERZ773208 | MGnify/ENA primary metagenome ERZ773208 (study PRJEB29015, sample SAMEA2737793) | human gut metagenome | biome: human gut; feature: human-associated habitat; material: faeces | place: China | collected 2012 ... | reverse complement strand
AGGTCGTTCCCGAGCTGATCGAGTCCATCAAGGCTGCCAAGGCTGCGAAATAGCAGAGGATACCGACATGAGCCAGATGCTGAAAAGCCCCGCCCGCTATGTACAGGGCAAGGGCGTGCTCAAGGAGCTGGATCGCTACTTACATGGATTGGGCAATTACCTGATGATCCTGCAGACGGCGGGCGGCATGCGCCGCAACAAGTCCATGCTGGACAACTGCTTCCAGGGCAAGGAATTTATCGTAGATTACGAAGCGTTCTCCGGCGAATGCACCCGCGCCAAGATCGAAGCCTGGGCCGCCCAGTGCAGGCGCGACGGCGTGACCGCCGTGATCGGCATCGGCGGCGGCAAGGTGCTGGATACCGCCAAGGGCATCGCCTACTACACGGGCCTGCCCATGGTGATCGTGCCCACCGTGTGCGCCACCGACGCGCCCTGCTCCTCTTTGAGCGTCATGTATACCGACGAGGGCGTATTTGACGCCTACCTCTTCCTGGATAACTGCCCCAATGTGGTCATCGTGGACAGCGAGATCATCGCCAAGGCTCCGGCCCGCCTGCTGGTAGCCGGAATGGGCGACGCCATGGCCACCTATTTTGAGGCACGAGCCTGCCGCGCCTCCGGCAGCAACAATCAAGTGGCCGCCAAGCCTACCCGCACCGCCACCGAAATGGCGGCGCTGACCTGGAAGTACCTTCAGACCGACGGCGCAAAGGCCAAGATGGCCGTGGAGGCCGGTGTGGTCACCCCGGCGCTGGAGAACATCATCGAGGTCAACACCTACCTCTCCGGCGTGGGCTTCGAGAGCGGCGGTCTGGCCGCGGCCCACGGCATCCAGAAGGGCTTTACCGTGATCCCGGAGCTGCACGAGGCGTACCACGGCGAAAAGGTAGCCTTCTGCACCCTGACCCAACTGATCCTGGAGAACGCGCCCACCGAGGAGATCCGCTCCGTGCTGGACTTCTGCCTGAGTGTGGGGCTGCCGGTCTGCTTTGCCGACCTGGGCTACGAGGCCGTGGACGCGAAGGCTGTCCGCCGGGCGGCGGAAAAGGCCTGCGTCCCCGGCTCAACCATCCACAACCTGCCCTTTGAGGTCACCGCCGACATGGTGGCCGACGCCCTGCTGGCGGCAGACACCATGGGCCGGGTCTATCGCGCTGAAAGGTGATCGTTTCTGCGGCCGGTGCTGATCTCTCTACTTTCTCATACTCCTCCTTCTTATGGTACTCACTCCGGTCACGCTGTAAAACGCATCACAAAGGAAAGGACCTCCAGTTGGAGGTCCTTTCCTTTTGTCATTCCTGTATTTTCTTATACAGCAAATCTTTCCGTTTACCGCGATTTTGACTGTTGACGGCAGTCTCACGAAGTGGTAAATAATGGAAATATATGTTGTGTTCAATAGACGTTTTTGGCATTGAAGAAGCTCTCGTGGGTGTTGGCCAGCAGGCGGCTGTCGTGGGACAACCCCCGCAGCATCACACATAGCTGGATCATACTGATCACAGCCAGCTCGGAGATCTTCAGCATAGGGAATAGCCGAATATCATTTTTGATACCACAGGGATAGCACAGCTTGATATCTGCCCCCTTACCCAGCAAGGAACCGCTGTCACAGGTAATGCCGATGGTGGTGGCGCCAGACTCCTTGGCCCGGCGCATACAATCGATGGTGGTAACGGCGTTGCCGGAGGATGAGAGAAACACCGCTACATCGCCGTGCTGAAGCTGTGCCATGGCAGTAACAGCCAGCTGTGGGATGATATAGGCAGTGCAGTTGATCCCCGCCTGCATGAACATCAGCTCCGCCATCTGCGCGGAATAGCTGGAGCCGCCAGTGCCAAACAGGCAAATGCGCCGGTTGGCCACACTGGCGTTATAAATGGCGGTAACAGCCGACTCCACCACGTCGGGATTCAAGCGGAGCAGCGCGTCATCAAATACGCCGGCATACAGCTTACACAGCTTCCGGCTGATGGCGGTAACGGAATCATCCGCCTGAAAATCTACCAAATTCTGTTCCAGATTTTTGTAGGAAAGCCCAAAGCGATACTTAAACTCCGCAAAACCGCTGTAACCGAACGCCTGACAATAGCGGGTGATGTTGGAGGCATTGGTGCCGATCTTTCCTGCCAGTTGGGTGATGGAATAGCGCTCAGCATCCATGGGATGGGACAGCAGATAGTCGGAAATTTTCCGGAAGGTTTTGGGCATCTTTGAGTAAAGATACTGAATATTGAAGAGCAGATCGTGGCTGGGTTGCGATTCTGACGGTACATTCAGCCGCAGAGCTTCGGTGTCCATAACAGGCCCTCCTTCGTATTTCTGAATCGAGTATTGCACAAATTTGCAAAAGTGTCAAGGCAACATCGCAAATCCGGAAAATTCTGCAAATATTTTTATTTCGCAAAAGCGGTGTGTGCAAATCGTTCATATAGACGCTATTTTAACTTGACTATTCTGTACAAATAGACGAACATAGGGGTGTGTTAAGGAGCTGACGCTTCACGGTGCAAAAGTAAACGCAGCGTTTTTGACGCAGGAAAACCGAGATAAGTTGAGGTGCAAGAACATGAACAAGGTCATTTTAACCGCGGCAACCAACGGAAACCTCTGGATGCGCAAGGACACGCCATACATCCCCCTGACAGCGGATGAGATCATCGCCCACGGCTTGGGCGCTATCGAGGCGGGTGCGTCGGTGATGCACATTCATTCCCGGGACGAAAACGGATGTCAGACCCGGGATCCCAAGTACTTTGTGCCGCTGCTGAACGCTTATCGTGAGAAGTATCCCCAGGTGGTGCTGGAGATGTCCGTAGGCGCCATCGAAGGCCGTGTGGCAGAATTGCTGGAGCCCATGCTGCAGCTGCGTCCCGACTGTGCCTCCTTCAACCTGAAAAGTGACGAGGAAGAGACAGCGCTGATGTTTGAGCTGTTTGCCAAATACAACGTAAAGCCGGTCTTTGAGGTATTCACCGCAGAAATGGCGGAAAAGCTGAAGGGCTATGTAGCCGCCGGCCTGGTAAAGGCGCCTGTGTTCGTGAACGTGGTGTTCGACCAGTCGGAGTGCGGCAGAAGTTTTCAGGAATACGCAGAGAAGCTGCTGACCATCATCGGATATTTCCCGGAGGATTGGCACTGGTCTGTGACCCGCGGCGGAGATTCCGCGCCAGCCATTGCCGCCATGGCCATCGCCCTGGGCGGCCACGTCCGCACCGGCCTGGAGGATTCCATTTATTACAGTCCCGGCGTATTTGCCAAGGACAGCGCCCAGCTGATCGCCCGGGTGGCCCACCTGGCAGAGGGACTGAACAAAGAAGTAGCCACTCCCGCGGAAGCACGTGCTTTCTACGGGTTGGAATAATGTTATTAAGGAGAGAACGCCATGTACGAATGCATCGAGTATCAGAAGAAAAACAAAGTCGCCATCATCGCCATCGACCAGGTACAGGACAACAACCGGGTCAACCGTGAGACGCTTTCGGAGATGATCGACGCCCTGCACGACGCACAGGCGGACAGCGGCATCGCGGCCATCATCATTACCGGTAAGGGAGACTTTTTCTGCACCGGCGGCCGCATGAACGGCTTCCCCGACGGCCTGACCATGGATGTGAAGGGCTTTGCCGACGCCTTCAGCAATCTGCAGCTGGAGATCTACAAGTGCTCCAAGCCCGTGATCGCCGCTGTCAACGGCAACGCGGTGGCCGGTGGCTTCTGCATCATGGAGTCCTGCGACATCGCCATCGTGGGTAAGGACTGCAAGTTTGGTCTGCCGGAGCTGTCCCGCGGCAACTTTCCCATGCTGGCCTTGGCCATCGTGATGAAGGCGCTGCCCAAGAAGCTGGTGTTTGAGCTGGCCTATTCCAGCCAGCTGGTAGATGCCGAGACCGTGAAGGAGTGGCATCTGGTCAACCGCGTAGTGGACCAGGACAAGGTGCTGGATACCGCCATCGAGTTTGCCGAGATGCTGGCCTCCTACAACGGTGTGGCCGCTTCCCTGGGCCGCGAGGCTTACTACAACATGGTGAATATGAACTTGGAGCAGGCCGTTCTGTACGGCAAGGGCCAGTTGATCACCCTGCTGACCACCGAGGACGTGAAGGAAGCGGACTACGCCATCAAGCAGAACCGCGCCCCCGTCTATAAGGGCTATTAAGAGAAACCGGATCATTTATTTGACTGTATAAAAGAGGAGAATATTATGAAAAAGACATTGTCCCTGATCCTGGCGCTGGTCATGGCTCTGAGCCTGGTGGCCTGCGGCGGCGGAAACGCCACTCCCAACAGCGATGGCAGCAACACCGGAGATTCCACGGAATTGGTATTCGCCCACATTTTTGCCACCGACAGCATGGAAGATAAGTGCGCCAAGATGTTTGCCGAGAAAGTCGCCGAGTACACCAACGGCGCTTACACCGTGACCGTGTATCCCGCGGGCCAGCTGGGCGCGATGGCGGAGATCATCGAACAGCAGCAGGTAGGCACCGCCACTTTCCAGATCATCTCCACCACGGCGCTGTCCAGCATCTCCGAGTACGCCGCAGTGGACTCCTGGCCTTATATGTTCACCAACCGTGAAGAGTTCGAGAAGGCTTACGCCTCCGACGCCGGTAAGGAGTGGCTGGCCAAGGTGTCCGAGGAGACCGGCTTCACTCTGCTGGCTCCCATGTACAAGGGCATCCGCCAGACCTTCGTGAATTTCGACGCCGAGACCATCGACGATCTGAAGGGCTGCAAGCTGCGCGTGGCCGGCCTTCAGCCGGTGCTGGACTGCTTTACCTGCATGGGCGTCGCTCCCACTCCCATGAGCACCTCCGAGGTCTATACCGCCATGAGCCAGAATGTTGTGGAAGGCATGGAGATCGAGATGTCCACCGCCGCCAGCATGGCCCTGCAGGAGGTCACCAAGACCGTGATGATGACCAACCACGGCGCGGCCAACTATGCCATTCTGGTGCCCACCAAGTACTACACCGAGCTGCCCGCCGACGTGCAGGAAGCCTTTGACAAAGCAGCTACTGAGTCCGGCACTTGGCTGGCCGACCAGGTGGAGCAGCAGGACGCTGACGCTCTGAAGGTGTTTGAGGACGCAGGCTGCAAGATCGTGTATCCCGACTACAGCGCCTGGGAGACCGCCGCTTACGGCAGCTATGCCGAGATGTATCCCGAGCTGGCCAAGTATGCCACGGCCATGAAGGAAGCGGCCCACAGCTAAGTTCCACCCCTTGTGTTAGGAGGAAAAATCTGTGAAAAAGAATCCGTTTACCGCGGCACTGGATATCGTGTCAGATATTCTAAAATGGTGCTGCATTGTGATCATGGCCTTTTTGATCGTGGCCGTGGCTGTGCAGGTGGTAGCGCGGCGCGTTCTGAACAACCCCACCTCCTGGTCGGAGCCCCTGTCTCAGATCTCCTTTATCTGGCTGACAGTGTTCGGCTGTACCGTGGTGGTGCGTGACCGCAACGCCCTGAATGTGGATCTGCTGCAGAACCATCTGAAGGGACGCGCCTACTATACCTTACAGTTGGTATGCGACCTGATCTCTATTGCGGTGTCCGCCTTCTGGATGTATTCCAGCCTGCTGCAGGTCACCAACACCTGGGCCATCTTTGAGGGCGGCCTGAAGATCCGCCGCGGCGTGATCTATATCGGCATTGCCTTCTCCTTTGGCATGATGTGCCTGTTCCAGCTTAGCAATGCCGTACAGTCTGTTATCAGCCTGGTCAGAGGCGATAAAGAGCCGAAAAAGAAAGAGGAGGGTGAGGAATAATGGCAACTGTATTGATCGCATTCCTGGTCATTATGTTCCTGGGCGTTCCTCTGGCCCTTGCTATGGGCGCGGCAGGTCTCATCGGACTGGGCAACCTGAACATCGTGGTCATGGCACAGCAGCTCTTTGTTGGCCTGAACTCCTTTACCATGATCGCCATCCCCCTGTTCATCTTCATGGGCAACCTGATGACCGATTCCGGACTGACGGAGAAGCTCATCAACTTCTGCAACTCCCTGTTCGGTCGGTTCAAGGGAGGCCTGGGCATCGTGTCCATCGCCGCCGGTGCCTTCTTCGCCGCCATCTCTGGCTCCGCCGTGGCATCCACCGCCTCTCTGGGTTCTATCCTGATTCCGGCTTTGAAAAAGGAGGGCTATGGCTCCGGCTTCAGCGGTGCCATCATCGCGGCGGCAGGCAGTCTTGGTCCCATTATCCCGCCCAGCATCCTGCTGGTGATCTACGGCTGTCAGACGGGCCTGTCCATCGGTGACCTGTTCATGGCAGGCGTGACCCCCGGCATCCTGTCCGCCATTACGTTTATTCTGGTAGTGCGCATTACCGCCTCCAAGCGGAACTTCCCCAAGCATGAGGCCTGCTCCGCCCGGCAGATCGGCAGCTCCTTTGTCACCGCGCTGCCCGCTCTGATGATTCCCGTGATCATCGTGGTGGGCATCACTGCCGGTATCTTCACCGTCACCGAGTCCGCCGGTATCGTGACCATCTACGCGCTGATCTTCTGCCTGATCAAGAAGGTCCCCTTCTCCAAGATGAACAGCAGTCTGGTAAGCGCCATCAAGGAGACGGCCAATGTCTGCATGGTCATCGGTGCGTCCAGCTTTCTGGCGTATATCCTGACCCGCCTGCAGCTGCCCCAGACCATCGTGCAGTTCATCACCGACATGCAGGTCAGTAAATTCGTGCTGCTGATCCTCATCAACATCTTCCTCCTGATCATGGGCATGCTGATGGCTCCGGCTGCGGCGATGATCATCGCCATCCCCCTGTTGCTGCCGCTGGCACAGACCTATAACATCGACCTGATCCAGTTCGGTCTGCTGGTGGTGTTCAACCTGAACCTGGGCATCCTGACGCCTCCCGTGGCGGTCAGCCTGTTCATGACGGCCCGCATGACCAACACCTCCTTTGCCACCCAAGTCAAGGAAGCGCTGCCGTTCCTAGGGATCTCGTTCATCGTGCTGGTTCTGATCACCTATGTGCCCGGCTTCTGCACCTGGCTGCCCAACCTGCTGTAAAGGCGAAAAAAGAAACAATCCAATCGTGAAAATAGGAGCAAAAATATGACACATAAACTTGGCGTTGTAGGCGTTGGCCTTATGGGCAAGGAGATCGCCCTGAACCTGCTGGAATCCGGCTTTGAGGTCATGGCCTTTGACAAGAATCAGGCCGTTCTGGAGGAACTGCGGGAGAAGGGCATGAAGATCGCCGCCACCGGCAAGGAGCTGATGGAATCCTGCGACGTGATCCTGGACGTAATGAACGACACCAAGGGTCTGGAAATCGTACTGCATCAGCCTCAGGGCATGATGGAGGGGATCAACGGTCAGAAGGTTCTCATCGATATGACCACCAGCGATCCGGAGAAGTCCGTCCCCATCGGAAAGATGCTGGGTGAGCACGGCGTGGAATATCTGGACTGCCCCATGACCGGTGGCCGGATCGGCGCCCATAACCGCGAGCTGGTCATTATGTGCGGCGGTACCCGGAAAGCCTTCGAAGAGGTGAAGTACATCCTGGAGAAAATCAGCAAGGCGCTGTTCTATCTGGGCCCTTCCGGCAGCGGCCACTATATGAAGCTGATCCACAACCAGCTGTCCCACTCCACCTTCCTGGCCTCCTGCGAGGCATACGATCTCGGCGTAACGCTGGGCATCGACCCCAAGGCGATGATCGACGTGTTCAACATCGGCAACGCCAGAAGCTACGCCACCGAGGTCCGTTTCCCCAAATTCATCCTGTCCGGCACTTATGATGCCGGTGCCACCTTTGACACGGTGGGCAAGGATATCGGCCTGGTCATGCGCAAGGCCAACAGCCTGAACTTTGACCTGCCCATCACCCGCGCCACCTATGACTATTGGCGTCATGCCATCGAGACGGGCCATGGCGGCGACGATTACAGCACCGTGGTAAACCTGATGGCCGACACCTATAAGGAAAGAAACCACTGATCTCTTCCATCCTCTCCTCATAGATCCCCCGGTTCAGGCGAACGGTACCCGGTATCGTTCGCCTGAACCATATCGGTCAAAAGGAGAACCGCCCGACAGATGAGGTATATAAGATGCTTGATAATCTGATCTTCAGCATCCAGAACACATTGCCGCTGTTTCTGGTGATGGCAACAGGTGCCATATTGAAACGAAAGAACGTGATCGACAACACCTTTGTCGACCAGGTCAGTACATATCTGTATTACATCGGTCTGCCCCTCAAGCTGTTTCAGAGCGTGGCAGGCTCCAACATCCGTGAGGTAGCGGATATGCGCTTCGTGCTGAGCACCGCGGCTTCCATTGTTGTGGGCTTCCTGCTGGCGTGGGGCTTTGCCCGGCTGACCATCCGGGACCAGAGCCAGGTAGGCACCTTTGTCCACGGCGCCTTCCGGGGAAACTTCGTCTACATCGGTCTGGCACTGGCGGAGAGCATCATCGGCAAAAGTGCCGACTCGGTAGGCGCACAGGTACTGGTGGTCCTAGTGCCGCTGTATAACATCTGCGCAGTGCTGGTGCTGACGGCCACAGGCGACCAGAAGAAAAAGACCGGCCCCTGGGAATTCCTGAAGAAATTCATCACCAATCCCATGCTGGTGGCCGTCCTGGCAGCGATCCCGTTCTCCATCTGGCAGATCCCCATCGTGAAAACCGTATCCACCACCATGAATTATCTGGGCGGTGTTTCCACAGGCATGGCGCTGCTGATCATCGGCGCGTCCATGAGTATGCAGGTGCTGCATACCAGAAAGCGCGAGCTTTTGCTGGCCTGCCTGTATAAGCTGATCTTGCAGCCGCTCCTGCTGCTCCCCTTCTTCATCTGGGTACTGCACTGCACGGCGCCTCAGATCGTGGTGGCCTTCGTAATGCTGGGCGCACCGTCGGCATCCAATGTGTATGTGATGACCAAAAAGATCGGCGGCGACGCGGAACTGGGTGCCGGCATCCTGGTGGTCAGCGAGATCCTGGCCGTAGGGTCCATGACACTGTGGATCTTTGTTCTGCGCACCCTTGGTGTAATATGAAAAGACAGCCCTCCAGCGTCTGCTGAAGGGCTGTCTCTATGTCTCGCATTACTTTTTGCGGCCATAGGCCGGGGGGATCCCCATCAGTTCCCGGTACTTTGCCACCGTCCGCCGGGCCGCCGGGATGTCCTCGGCATGCAGCAGCTCACTGAGCCGCTGGTCGCTGAGGGGATGGCGTGGATCCTCGTCCCTGATATACTGCGCCAGCCTGACCCGGACAGCCTGCTCTGAGCAGCGCCCCGCACCGTCGACCGGTCGGGGGAAAAAGTATTGCAGCGGATAGGTTCCCTGGCGGCATTGCAGATACTTCCCGCGAATACAGCGCCCCAGAGTAGAGGCATGTACGCCCATTAACTCTGCCGCGTCCTTCTGCATAAGCGGCGCAAGGCAGGGCGTCGCGCCCTGAAAGAACGGCAGATGCGTGGCCAAAATCAGCTGCGCGCAGCGCTCCAGCGTTTTGCGCCGCCGCTCCATGTGGGCCATCATCCACTGTGCCTGCTGCATCTTTTGCCGCAGAAAGTCCTTCGTCTCCGGATCCTCCGTCTCTGTCAAGAGGGCAACGTAGTAGCCGTTGATTCGGATCTGCGGCACATAAAAATCATTCAGCACCACTTCCAGAGCGTCACCGCGCTTCACGATGAAAACATCCGGCGTGATATATTCCGGCGAAATGATCTCCGCCGCTTCCATGCGCCCCGGATGCGGCGACAGGCTTCCAATCAAGGCTGCCGCCTGCTGCACCTCCTGTTCAGGAACGCCCAGCTTCTCCGCTATAGCGTGCCACCGCTTCTTTCCAAGAAGCGGCAGATAGTTTGCCACGATGCACTGCGCCAGCGTCGTATCCTCCGGCATGCGCCGCAGCTGCAATAGCAGGCACTCCTCCAGACTCCGTGCCGCTACCCCCGCAGGTTCCAATTCCTGCAAGGCGGCGACCGCCTGCTGCACCAGTTCCTCGGGAACACCCAGCGCGCATACCGCGTCAATATCCTCATGCTCCAGAAAGCCGTCCTCATCCAGCGCCTGCACCAGAAACCGGCACAGCTCGCGCAGCGGCTTGCTCAGCGCTTTTCGGCCCAATTGGTCGGAAAGAAACGCCGACAGTGAAGTCATAGCGGTATCCCAAGCCCCGGCTTCCGGACGATAAGCTTCTTCACCGGATGACCTGGCGCGCGAGCTTTTTCCGCTGAGCCAACTGGCCTGACGACGCAGCTCCTGAAATTCCTGCTGTGCTTCGTGCTCCGGAGCTTTGTCCAGCACGGGGTTTTCCTCCAGTGTCTCATTAATGTACTCCCGAAGCTCTTGCGCGTTCATTTGCAGGATCTGAGTGGATTGCAGGATCTGAGGCGAGATACGCAGCGCTTGCTTCAAACGCATATCCAGTTTGATCTCAGACACCGTATCGCCTCCCTTTACCGTACAGAATCGTTGTTATTGCGATTATACCCGATTTATCCGCCGTGCGCAATACAAGTGTTGAGACCTCCCATTCGTGATCTGCGCCGGTCTTATCATAATTACCATTTCCATAAACTCTGCCGCTTACGATTCCTGTTGCATTCATCGCGCCGCCATGCTATATTTTTGGTATGCATACCAAATCAAAGAAGATACCATCCATTGACAAGGACAGAAAAACCGCTGACAATAGAAACGGAGGAGAGCATATGAAGAGACGATTACTCAGTGCCCTGCTGGCCCTGGTGATGGCGCTGACGCTGCTGCCGGTGGCAGCCTTTGCCACCGGCGCCGCGGAGGACGCGGCGCCGGACAGCTGCGGGCAATACGCCCCGGCGGAAAATCAGGTCAACGCGCCTGACGGTGCCCCGGCGGAGAAGGGGCAGGCCGAGGAGCCTGTAGACGCCGCGGTCATGACCGCGGCGGACGAGCAGAGTCTGCTCGTCGCAGCCGCGCCTGACGTCGCCATTGACCAGACGAATTTCCCGGATGATAATTTCCGTACCTTTGTTGCCGAAAACTATGACACCAACAAGGATAGCAATCTGAGCGCTGCGGAGATCGCCGCCGTTACATCCATCGACTGTAGAAACAAAAACATCATAACTATGAAGGGCGTCGAGTACTTTACGGCGCTGGAAGAGCTGCACTGCCTCAGCAATCCCACTATGACCACGCTGGATGTCTCAAAAAACACAGCGCTGAAGGTTTTAGACTGCCAAAACTGCTATAAGCTTACCACCCTGGATGTCACGCAGAACACGCAGTTGACGTATTTGCATTGTGGCAGTACCCAGCTTACCACTCTGGATGTCTCGAAAAACACGCAGCTGAAAACACTGTACTGCTTTAATGACCAGCTTACGTCTCTGGATGTGACACAAAACACAGCACTGGAAGTACTGCATTGCGGTGAAAACGCGCTTACATCTCTGGACGTCACGAAAAACGCGGCACTGAAAGAATTGTCTTGCGCCTACAATACGCTTACGTCTCTGGATGTCACGCAAAATACGGCGCTGACGTATTTGCATTGTGGCAACGCCTCGCTTACCGCTCTGGATGTCAGCAGCAACACCTTACTGGAAGAATTGTACTGTTATGAAAATCAGCTGACCTCTCTGGATCTCAGCAAAAACACCTCACTGAATTCACTGGCGTGTTCTAAGAATCAGCTGACCTCGCTGGATAGCAGCGACACAGCGATAGTTGACCCGGAAGCGACTCTTTTCTGCGATGATAACACCTATGCAATCACCGTTGGCAATGCCCGCACCTTTGACCTTTCCACGCTGCCGGGCAGCTTCGACGTCAGCAAGGCGAGCAGCTGGAACGGCGGAACTGTCAACGGAAGCATCCTGACGGTGGATGACGGTGCAGAAACGGTCACCTATACCTATGACTGCGGGAAGAGTGCATTCAGAACCTTCACCCTGAACGTCACAAAGCGTGTGGACGAACAGTTTACCCTTACCCCCGGCGGCAGGTACTATTTTGATCTGTCGGCGCTGGGGATTCCCGGCACGGTGAACAGCAATTTGCCTGACAGCACCCTGCATTATGTGCCTTTCACCTATGTGGGCACGGTGGACGCCTATGTGCTGAAGTCCATGTCCAACGGTGTATCAGATTCCTCCGACCGAGCTTCTGCGACTACGGACAAAGACGCGCAATTCGGATATGCTTACGAGCACAGCCTGTTCATTGCCGGCGACAAGGTTACTACTGATATCAGCTGGGTCGACCTGAACAATGCCGGTTTCATTTTCGGTAAAACCTACACTGCGGGCGGCATAAACTACGCCCTACGCGCACCAACCATGGGCAGTGACTTTAAGAGTTCTCAGTGCGGAGATCCGGATAACAACGAGTGGGATCAGATCATCGCCAAGAACTCGGATTTTATAAAAGTGCTGGATAACAATGCGCATGTCGGAGACTGGGGTCAGGACACCTGCCGTTCTTCTAATGATTCCGACAGTCGTAAAACCGCGCGCAATCAATCGAATAACTATATGCGAGTGAACGAAAGCGCTTCTAATGGTCTCGGTTACCGCCCCGTCCTTGAGCTGCCGACAGATCTTGCCGCTGACAGCCTAAAGGCGGTTGAGCTGCTTTTGGGTAAAAATATGCCCGGCGAGCAGCAGAACTGGATCAACATTATCGTGAAAAAGGGCGAGAGCTTCAAAGCTCCCTCTGCCGAGGGGCTGCCCCGCCCGGACGGCATTTCGGCAGATGCACAGTTGTGGTGGGCAGATGATAACTTTAACTTCTATAAGCCCGGCGATACCGTTCCGGCGGATGTTTCGGCACTTGCCGCTTTCTGGGGCGGCTTCGGTCTGTTTTTGGATCGCGGCGACGGCGAGGTAGAGGTCACGCCGGACAATTATACCGATATTTTCGGCGACGGAACTGCGTCCTTTGTTGTCCCGAAAGGAAAAACCCTTGAAAGTATTGCGGAGTCTAGTCGTCTTACCGCAACGGAGCAGCGTGAAATTCTTACGACCGGCCGTTTGGGTGAAAATATCTTCCCGAATCTGAAGCTCAAAAATGCAGACCTGACCTCTGTGACGCTGAACGAAAGGTATATTGGACACAACAGCCCGCTCTTTATCACGCTGGACGGCAAGAATACCATCGGAAGCCTGAATGAAATCGACAGGGCGTCGTTTCTTTCCATTCTCGGCAACGGTTCACTGACGCTGAACAGTGCACTGACGCTCAGCCAATACACCCAGTTTGGCGGCGGCAGCGTCACCATGGCGGATGGGTTGAACGTATACAACCTCTCCGTAGACAGCGGCTCGCTTACCGTAACGGGCGATACGCAGGCTGTGACGCTGCGGGATCAAAATCTCAGCGATCTGAGTATGGGTGACGGCGTGCGGCTGTTCCTGGGATCTTCGGCACAGGATGCCAAGGAAGCTGCTATCCCGCAGCTTTCCGCTGAAATGCAGGAAATATATAAGCGCTATCAGGCGGATGACAACACGCTCACGTCCGCAGATTATATCGCGCTGTCCAACGCGCTCAGAGAGCAATTTGACGCCATCTTCCCGCAGCTCTCCGGCAAGACCTATGTGCGTATCGCGGGCGCTTGGGATGTGACCTATCGGCCCGGCACAAACGGCAAGGGCGACGGGGTGACGGACGTCAAGTTCTATGGCGACGCCCTCACCCTCCGCGACAAGCTGTTTACCCGCAGCGGCTACACCCAAACCGGCTGGGCCACCGCGGACGGCGGCGAGAAGGTCTACGATTTCGGCGGCAGCTATACTGCCGATGAGGCGCTGACCCTCTATCCCGTGTGGCAGATGGATACCTACGCCATCACCTATGCCCTGGACGGCGGCACGGCAGCCCAGGGCAACCCCGACAGCTACACCGTCGAGACGGATACCATCACCCTGAAGAACCCCACCCGGCCCGGCTTCACCTTCACCGGCTGGAGCGGCACGGGGCTTGACGGCGAGAACAATATGACCGTCA
>ERZ773208.2140-NODE-2140-length-13979-cov-6.459853_pt1 | contig 13979 bp, 14 predicted proteins | sample MGYA00581006_ERZ773208 | MGnify/ENA primary metagenome ERZ773208 (study PRJEB29015, sample SAMEA2737793) | human gut metagenome | biome: human gut; feature: human-associated habitat; material: faeces | place: China | collected 2012 ... | reverse complement strand
TAACATACACCTCAACGTAGATTTACAGACAGTCCTCATGGTCTTATGAGTCATAAGTAAGAGGAGGACGCGCTTTGATTTCATAAACGATGAGCATGCGGGTGCTGAGCACCCGCATGCTCTGCTAACCCCCTTACTTTACAACGTACAGATGGTCGTAATCGTTGCCGAAAACGATAATTCCATTGTCGCAGGCCATGCCACCCAGCGCGTAGGTATCCGGATTGGACGCCCACTGCTCCGTGGCGGTCGAGCCGTTATAGCTGTAGCAGAAGCCGCGGCCATTGCTTGCGTTCGTGTTGAAGAACACATAGTCCGTACCGGTGCCGTCGCCCATTACCACGATGGAGCACTGAACGGGGAAGTTGTTCTTATCCGTGACAGCGATAACATCGTTCACCGCATGCGTGGTAGCGTCGACGCACTGAACGCCGCCCTTGTTGAAACCGGAGTAGACACCGACATAGATGCGGTTGCCAACCTTGGTCGGCGTAGAAGTGGACGTGCCGCCCAGCTTTGCGCACCACTGGAACTCCGGCGTGCCAGTTGTCGCGTTCGGCTGATAGCACCAAAGGTAGCCGCCCTGACTGGTGAAGTACAGGTAGGTGCCGTCCGTCATGATGGTGGAGCGGACATTACCTGCACTGGCATCCTGAGCCGGCAACGTTACATAGGCCGCATCTCCGCTGAAACTAGCTTCGTTCTGATAGTACAGATAGCCGGAATCTCCGCCGAAGTAGACATAGCCGTTCAGTGCAACTGCGCCAGCCCAGTAGAAGCCTGCCTGACCGTTGCACGTTTTCTTGGTTAGTCTGCTACTTGCGAGATTCACCTGATAATACTGCATTGCAGTATTGCCGCTCCATGTGCCAAAGTAAAGGTAATTGCCGTAGCGGGTGATCGGGGTGTTGATCTGGCCGTTGACCGAGCTGACCACAGAGGTCAGGGTCACGCCGCTGGCGTCCGTACTGTCAATGCCGGAAACCTTGGTGACGGCGCCCTTGTTGGCGAACATGCTGACGGACTCAATCGTGCCGGTGCCGTTCAGCGTGACGCTGATGGAGAGGGTCGCGTTCTCCGTGCTGGAAGCCGTGACGCTGTGGTTGATGTAGTAATAGTAGTCGTAGCCGTTGACCGTGCCGGTGGCATCATAGGTCGCCTGCTCGTAGATCTTGTAGGTCGTACCGCTGCTGGACTGCGTGGTGCTCAGGGTCAGGTTGACCGGTGTGCCGCCGCCCAGCCGGATGGTCGCAGTGCCTTCGGTAGTGAGGGTGCCGCGGTCAGCAACGCTGGTATGGCCGACGTAGACCGGAACAGAGACGCGGTTGGCGGCCGTCAGGAGGGTCAGGCCGTCAATGGTCACCGTGCCGGCCGTGCCAGCGGTCAGTGCGACCGGAGAGGAGATCACAGCATCGTCATAGACAGCTGCGTTCGATGCGCCGATGTAGATCGCGCGGTTCGTGGTATCCAGATACGGGGTGGACAGCTGGAAGCCGGAGGATGCGGAGACCTGCTTGTGCCAGACAACATAGGGCGTTGCCGCACTGCAGTTGATCTTGGCGAGCTGTCCGCCATAGCTGCTGTAGCCGTCATAGAGGACATAAGCATAGGTCGTTCCGTTGACTGTTTCCATGACAGGAACATTGTCAACGCCGTCCCAGCCTCTGCCGCCATTGGAGAGGTCGATGTAGCTGTTCAATGCCGTTGTTGTTGCCGTCGTCGGGGCGCTGTCTACCACAGAGTTGTGGTTGGCATTGCTGCCGTAGACATCCCATGCCGCAAATGCTGTTACGCTGAGCAGCATGGCGAGCGCCAGAAGGATCGCTAAAACTTTTCCGGTACGTTTCATGTTTGAAACTCCTTTCGTTTTTGCAGAAATTTGTTTCTCTCGTACACCCCGATCCGGTCGAGAAACAGCATCGAACCAGGTATGGTCACAGCAGGGGGAGGCCGCTGTAAACATCAATATTGTCGGATATGCGAAAGGGGGTTCCCCGGCTCTGTGTTCCCGCGCAGGGCCGGGGCCTTGCGTCATGTGACGCACAATGAAGCGAATCTCAGGGGGATGAGACACACATCTATCTGCAAATCTGTCCGTTCCAGATCAGCATACAATAATTCCTGGCTCTCCCTCCGGGAGAGCTGTCACCGCAGGTGACTGAGAGGGTCTGCTGCCTGTTGCCCTCTCCGTCCTCGCTGCGCTCGGCCACCTCTCCCAAAGGGAGAGGCAAGGAGCCGGCTTTTACTTGGCTTTTCGTTCAGCCTTTTCCTGCCGCATTTTTTCTTTGTTCGCAGCCTTCTTCTGCCGCTTTTCCAGCATGTCCTGTTCCCGCTGGCGTTCGTATTCCTGCTGGAAGAGCATGGTCTTCTCCAGCGCGGGATGGAAGCGCTTGACGGCAAGCTCCTTCTTGACACCACTGGCGCACAGTGCGTTGACCCAGCCGCGAAACCGCAGCTCGATAAAATCTCCGCCGATCACCTCTGTCCGGCCTGGGATATGCCCGCACCATCTGCGGCACTTGCACAGATACTCGGCCAGCTCGTCCAGCGACGCATTCTGGTTCTTCAAGACAAATTCAACATTCTTGTTGGCGAGCGCAACGTAAGTGCGCTGGATTAAAACCTTTTTAAGCGCGTCCATGTTCTCCTGACAGGTTCGGTATGGATTCATCGCTGCACCTCCTCGCCGGAGGTTCCAGCCGTGTCTTTATAATGTATAAGTTTGACGTACAGCTTCCGTTTTCACGGTGACGGCGCTGGCGCTGGATGTATCCGCCACGTTCCAGATCATTCAGCGCACGCTGCACTGTGCGCGGCGAGAGGTGCAGGTCACGGGCTATCGTCTTGACGCCCGGCCAGCAGCTTCCGCCGCCTGCACGGTCACGAAGGTACATATAGACTGTCCGTGCCCGGTGCGGCAGGTCTGGATCGGCATAAATTTCACCGAAGAAGCTCATTTCTCACCGTAGCTGCTCATATAGCCGTCCGGCGTTGATGCCGTGATCGGCTGCGGCTGGGAATACAGACTTTTCTTGATATTCATCAGCAATTCCTCCTTTCCGGCGTAGTAGACCTCGCGCTGGGCGCGCTCCGGCACCTGATATGGTTCTTCAAACGAAATACCCCACTTGAAATATAATTGCAGCTTCGTGCGCATGGGGTGCGTGCCGGTTTTCATGACGATGAAGTTGCCCTTCGGGAGATTTTTCAGCTCGTCCGGCGATAAAAGCGCGCGCTCCGCCATCTGCAAGCTCTGGCTCGTATTGTCCTTGCCCTTACTGACCGAACCGGTTAGGACTGTCCGACTGCCGAGGGCTTTGGACAGCGTTTCCGCCGTCTGGCTGTTCGGCGCGAAGCCGCCAAAGATCGTGTCCTGGCAGTTGTCGCCTATAATCTCCGCACCTTCTTTGCCGTAATTCTTTTCAAGCTGCGCGAGACTTTGAATGATCGGAACAAGCGTCAGCTTGCGTGACCGGCCTGCAGAGAACAGCGGCAGAATATCAAAAGGCGGCATCGTGCCAAGCTCGTCACAGTAGAACACGACGCGGTTTTGCAGCTTGCCGCCGTGCTCATCAGCAACGGAAAAGAGTTCACGCGACAGGTTCTGAATCATCAGACCTGCCATAAAGTTTTTGGTTGAATCTTCCTCCGGAAGTACAAGAAAGATTGCGGATTTCTCGGCGGCGAAGTGTTCGGCATCAATGGCGCTGTCAAAGCAAAGCACCTGCTCCAGCTCGGAATCGAGGAAAGCATTCAGCCGGGACAGCACCGTGGACATGACCGATGCCATGCCCTGTTCCGATGTATTCAGGGCCGCGCCCGCGAACCATCTGGCTTTGTGCGTCGAGGGAAGGTTGTCCATCAACACCTGAAAGCCAGTTTTCTTGCCCTGACCGCTGGGCGCGAGAAGCTCCTGCACCAGCTTGAACACGGACACGATGTGCCGCTTTTCGCGACCGGCACTATCCAGTGGAACGTACTCGGCAAGGAGCAGAATGACCGACGTAAGAAGACCTTCGGCGGCATCGTAGAAAAACGCATTCTGTCCGCGATCCTGATCGTCGCCGCCCGGATTGACGATAGTTTTGGCGAGAATTTTTGCGTATTTCTCCGCCTTTGCCCGCGCCGCAAGGTTGTCCGGGTGTTCCCGCGCAATGTCCATGTAGCGGTTGATGAGCGTCAGCAGATTACTCCCATCCGAGCGCGTCGGGTTGCGAAGATCGATCACGGAAACGTGGTAGCCGTAGTATTTTTGCGCAATCGTGCCGTAATTTCGTGCGAGGTCGCCCTTAGTGTCGAGCGCCAAATAGCTCATGCCGCTGGCGCAGGCAAATTCGAGATTTGGATACAGAAAAAAGGCGGTTTTCCCGACACCGGATGCACCGATCATAAGGCAATGCACATCGTCGCGGTCGACCAGCGCGACGAGCTGCTTGCCGCGCTGCGTGCTGCCGAGGATCAGCCCCTGCACCTCTGGCAAATTCTTTCCTTCCCGCCATGAAGCCACATCAAACGGCACGCTGGCATACGATTTTTTGATCTCCTGCGTGGTAGCCCATCTTGCTGTTCCGTGCTGCCCGTCTCCAACGGTTTTGGATTTGATGCCGTTGAGCGAGTAATTACTAGTGAGAACCGAAAGCAGGACGATGAACAGAACGATCACCACGCCGACCGCGATCAGCGGCACTACAGATTCCGGCATAGCTCATATGAGATCATAGAATTGCTCATGATCGCATCATCCTTTCTTTTGATTTTTAACGAAAAATCGGCCGCGCATTTTTTGATGCGCAGCCGATCACGTTTGACGTTTTCGTATTTCAATGATCCTACTTGGCTTTTGTCCGGGGCGATCATGCCGGAGACAAAAGACCATATCCGGCGTTCGTTCAAAGAATCCAATGTCCTTTTTCCAGCTTACCCCGCACCGGCAATGCTGCAGGCCAATGAACTGCTGTTTCATTTTTCGCCCGCATGTCGGGCAAATCCTGTTGCTCTTTCCCATGTCCGTTATCCCATACGCATGTCATCGTGCGGTGTATTCAGCATTTTTGTAATATACTCATGCTGTAAAACTGTCAAGAATGGATCGGCAAGTTCAATCGTCTGGACTGGTCTGCCCAGCACTTCCTCCACTGCTTCATGATACAGCTCGAATGGCATCACCAGCCGGTCTTCAAAGAGCTGCACGTCGAGAATCTCTGCCGCGTTTTTTCCGACCCACCATTGTGTAGCCGCAAATTTCACAGCTTCTTCCTGTGACATATGCGTCTTTTGAATCATCTGTAAGCCCTCCTTTCCAGCCCCTCTGTTTTCATCATACCCGAACTTTCCACAAAGTCAACCGGAATCTCCCGGCTTTCACCAAATCGGTCTATAAGCTCATACAAGGTGCAAGCTCCTCCTTCTGACCGTGGAGAAGATCGTCGTTCCAGTCTTTCAGTTCCGGCACAAGCCGTTCCGTCATAACGCCGCGTTCGCGTAACTGCTCTGCCATCCGCTCAGTGGCTTTGTGCCCAGCGTCGTCGTTGTCCAAACACAGATAGACGATTTGCGTGTCGGGCTTCAGCATTTGCACCACCGGAATTGGAGACGTGCCGCAGCAGGCGACGTAGCTATGCTCCTGCCACTGGTGCGGGTTCATGGAAATATATGAGAGCATATCAATAGGGGCTTCAAACACATAAAGGCTCCCGTCCGTGCCGGTATGATGAAAGCTGTAGCGCGGATCGCTGGACTCGACGTTCAGGCGAAAGGCTTTGCCAAAGCTGTTCGTGCTGCGCAGATGGGCGTGTCGCGGGCAGCCGCCCTCGTCTGTCCCGATGAAGACCGCGTTGTGATGTGCCGCATCCTCATAGAGCAGTTTCTGGCGCGCAAAAAATGAGACCACGTCGGCGTCCAGCCCGCGCGTTTTGAGAAGATACGCAAACACGCGGTGCATATTCGCGTTCGGAACGGGCGGCGCAAAGGGTTTTTGCTCAGTCGGCTCCTGCTTTTTTGCCTGCGGATAAACCGGCTCCATGCTCTCGCCCAACAGCATGGACATGGCCTCGACGTAGCTTTTGCCGTAATATTTTTGTATGAAGCTGACTGCGCGGCCGCCCTCATTTGACGCATGGTCGAACCACTCGCAGCCGCGCACCGTGATGCTGTGGTCGCTGGCTAGCCGTTTTTCCCGTCCGGACTTGATGAGCTTTTCGCCTTGTCGGAGGAGAAATTCTTCGAGGTCAACGGACGCGGCGCGTTCTTTTTGTCCTGGGGTAAATTCAATGAATTTGCTGATTTTAGTCACCACGCTTTCCATGATTGAAAAAGTTTTTTGTTTCGGATATACTGTAAGTAACACAAAACTATTTGTCGGGGAGGTTTCATAATGGACGAAAAGGAATTGAATGCGCCGGTCAGTAATCAGTTCTTAGAAAGTGTCTCCACTGTCTTGACGCAGGCGCGGAAAGCTGCAAAAACTGCTGTGAACCTCTCGATGGTTTACGCCTATTTTGAGATCGGCCGGATGATCATTGAGGAAGAACAACACGGGCAGGATCGCGCTGCGTATGGCAAACAGATTCTAAAGGCGCTTTCCGACTATCTGACCAAAATACATGGCAAAGGGTTCTCGCCTGAAAACCTAAAGCTCATGCGGCGCTTCTACACGGTATATTCGCACGATCAGATTGGGGAAACAGTGTTTACCCAATTTGAGAATCTTCCCGCCGTCAGCACCGGGCGAAAATTCTTTCTGAGCTGGTCACACTACCTGAAGCTCATGCGCATCAGCAACGTAGACGAGCGTCATTTTTATGAGATCGAGTCTGTCAAAAATGATTGGAGTCTCAGCGAATTGAAACGCCAATATGACAGTTCGCTCTATGAACGGCTCGCCCTCAGCACAGATAAGGATAAAATTTACCGTCTGGCCTTGGAAGGGCAGACGATTGAAACGCCGCAGGACGCTGTGAAAGATCCGTATGTGTTGGAATTCTTAGGGCTTCCGGAGCTGCCGGAATATTCGGAAAGCGAACTGGAAAGCCGGATCATCGACCACCTGCAGCAGTTCCTGCTGGAGCTTGGTACCGGCTTCGCATTCGTCGGGCGGCAGGTTCGTTTTACCTTTGACGAAGAGCATTTCATGGTCGATCTGGTGTTCTATAACCGCCTGCTCCGCTGCTTTGTGCTGTTCGATCTGAAAATCGGAGAGCTGAAGCATCAGGACATCGGACAGATGCAGATGTATGTTCACTACTACGACCGCAAAATGAAGCTGCCGGAAGAAAATCCGACGATTGGCATCATTCTCTGCAAGGATAAGAACAATGCCGTTGTCGAAATGACCTTGCCGGAAGACAACTCTCAGATCTTCGCAAGCAAATATGAAACCGTACTTCCCAGCAAAGAAGACCTGCAAAGGCTGTTGGAGGAACAGCAAAATTGACCTTCACAGGCTCCGATATTCGGGGCCTGTTTTTTAATGCAGCGTCTGACTGTATCCCTGTTCCTGTTCGTGGTCATCCTGCTTATGCCCCATTGCCAGCCGCTTCTGCATGAGCTTTTTGCGGCGCTTGGAGTCGATGCGGATGCCCATTGGGTTGCTGGGCGGCGCGGCATTCTCACGGAAGATCTGCCCCATCTGGTGAAATAACCGGATGGTTGAATTCAGAAGATATTCGGATGGAAACCGCACAGAACGAGAAAGCGTGGATGAAGTATTCTCATCTGCAAGCGTCGGATTTGTAGAAGCGTCTGTAGAAGTTTCCTCATCAGAAGGTGTATCCGCCTGTGAAGATTTTTGTTCTGATGCCCTCTGTGTCTGCTCCATCTGCTGCCGCAGACGCTCCGCCTCCTGAATGATGGCGTTCTTGATGGCTCGGAATTCTTTCTGCTGCGAGAGCGGATTGTGCTGCCGGGGCCTGTTTTTATAATAGCCCTCCAGCGTGTCGCGCAAGCCGTTCCAGACAGAATAATACGCCGCCACCTCCGGCAGCTTCTCCAGTTCATCCACGATGGAATCCACCATATCCTTGAGCGGCTTTTCGAGATAAGCGTACTGCTTTTTGCCGCTGACCGTGCACAGTTCCAGCGCAAGCTCCAACAGCTTTTGTTGGATAGACGCGGGCGGATCAGAGACAGATTCCATACGATCAACCAGATCGTGCATGACCGCCCGCGCCGCTTCGGTCACTTCTTTGTACGCTACGTCCTTCTGGACATAGATTTCTTTCAGTTCATCCGCGTAAATTGTATTGGTCAGAACAGACTGCATATGCAGCAACCTGTCTTTCCGCAGGAAACCATACTGTGGATCGTCCGACCAGAGCATCATGTGGATATGCGGATGCTCGCCTTCGTCGTGAAACGCCGCATACCAGCGAAGATGTTCCGGCGGGATCTGCATGGTCTCGGCAAAGTCATTCTGATGCGCCAGCAGCGTCAAGCGCCAGCTTTCCGCATTGTCATAGCCAAGCCGCGCGGCGTCCTCGCGGCGCAGAGAGTAAATGATCGTCCAGACGTTGCCCTCATGCGCTTTCAGCTCCTGCATAGTCTTTTCCAGATCAACGTGCAGCTCTGCACCAAAGAGACCATGCCCTTCATGCTTCTCTGCACGCGGGCGGGTGGCAATGTAACGCATATAAATGCCCTCCGCGTCCTCGTCCAAGATCTCCACACCGTCGCGTGTGGCGATGTATTTCATATAACGACCGGCCCGTTTTTTACTGAGAAAGCCGCTTTTCTGAATCAATTTTGCCATCCGTCACAGCGCCTTTTCCTGTTGCAATACGTCCACAAACGAGATTTTTCCGTTTGTACCCCTGACCTGATCCATACTGAGCGTGTGCATTTTCATGTACCGTGCCGCGTCGATGTCTGTGTCCGAAGCAAGAATGTGGTTATTGACGTTCTGCTCGACTGCCAGCTTGAAAAGCTGCCGTCCAATGCGCTCTGCGAACACGCCGAGCGTACCGTCCAGCATCTGCTTTAAGGCACGCGGAAGATATGCGCCTGCATCCAGCGTGTGCAGGAAGCCCGCGTAAAACCAGATTGCTTTTTCGATGAATTCACTCCGGCTCTGGCATTGATCCGGACGGTAGTTATCTTCCACGACCTGCTTGCACTCCGGCGTCAGCCAGAGCGGAAACTTGATCTTGTTGCTTGCCATGCCAATATTCCTCCGATTTCAGTGCATGACCCCGCTGTTTTCCTTGAAACGGCGGGGCTTTTCGCACTCATGACCCCATCGGGGCTATTTTTGCCCTCGCAACAACCCCTGTGCGAAAGCCCCAAACTGCCCGCACCGCGGGCAGATGTGACCGCCGCGGGGTGCACACGACCCCGCGGCTTTGTCCTGCCTCGCCGCTTGTGGCTCTGCTCTCTGCCGGAGACCGCCCGCAGGCGTTTCTTCTTCTGCGTTGCAGCTCTGCCGAACGCTCCCGCACGTCGGCGCAACGTCCGGTTTTCTGGTGTTTGGCGGGTACGCGCTCGGCTGCGTCCGGAAAGCCGCACAAACCGCCGACACGGGCGCGACGGTGCGGGAAGGGCTGGCGGTCACAGGTGTATCTCCCGTACCTGCTCCGATTCTTCCAATTCCTGCTGCGGATCAGTGGTGATCGCGTACCACTGACCATTCTTGGCTTTCCGCGCAGTGACAAGCTCCTGCTGCAGCAGTTTGTCTGCCGGAATGGGTATTTCCCACCCGCTTTCTCCGGCATGTGCCGGCATCGCCGCACCCTGCCGGAGCTGCTCGGCGTCCTGGGCATTCAGGTCCACGTAGCCGAAGGGCGTCATGAAATGAAAACAATCTTCCGGACAGGCTTCCAGTAGATCTTTGAGCGTCTGCACCTGTCTGCCGTTTTGCTCTGTCGGAAATTCTTCGCAGTAAAATTCTGTAGACATTTTGATCTCCTTTTTCATTTTTGCAGTGCTCCCGCACGTCGGCGCAACGTCCGGTTTTGGGGCTTCTGGCGGGTACGCGCTCGGCTGCGCCCGAAAAGCCGCACAAACCGCCGACACGGGCGCGACGGCGCGGAACGCGCTGCCGGTTACATCTGCATTTCCTGCGTGGGCGCATCCAGCTCCTGCAAAAGCTCCTGACAGAGCTGATTTAGCGGTTTGTGCTCCCGCTGCATGCAGTAGGCTTCCATCTTTTCGCGCAGCACTTCTTTCTCTGCCTCATTCAAGTGGTAGGTAAGAGATTGATCCTCGATCCCGCTGCCATAGAGCGTGATCTCCAGCGTGTCGCAGACCTGCCGGCGCTGCATGTCGTAGTTGGCATAGATATTCAGCGCATGGTCGTTTTCATCGGTCTCCACGAATGTTCCAAACACTTCATCGACGTTGAAACACGGAACGACATAAAAATTCAGTATTCGGTCATCCATTGCCTCGATGCTATCCTCGAAATAAAAATTCCGCGCGGTGAGCTTGCTCGGTGTGGTCAGTTCCTGACCCTCCAATCGGTCGAGGAAGATGCGCCAGCGGGCATCTTCAGAAATCTCAGCTTCCTGAAATGCCTGCTCTGCCGCATCTGCTATGTTCTGCATTGCATAGACCTTCCAGCCGTCCATGATGTTCTGCACCGAAAACGTCCGGCTGTCGAAGTCAATCTCAAATGCACCGATGACCTTCCCGGTATTCTCCATCCGCCGCTGCGCAAGTGTACGAAATTCCTCTTCCGAAATTGGCTTGCCGCGCGGGAAATCAGAAACGAACTGCGGCCAGCGTTCATGTATTTGGACTGGCAGATAGTCGCGGATATGCGCAGCGGCCTCCATTGCTTCCTCGCCGGGTGTCGTTTTGAAATACCATTCCCGACCGTTTTCTGTTACATGGTAAACCGTGTATGTCTGTGCTGTTTCTTCCGCCCGACGGTTCTCCTGATCCTCCTGCCAGATCTCGCGGCTGATGCGTTCGTACTCGCGCTGCGGAAGCTGATTGCACAGCTCGTCCAGCACGTCCTCCATGTGTTCCTCCAGCGTCTCATTTTTGAGGTGTCGGTTCAGCGCGTTGTACCAGCGCTCGTCGAGCCGGAGAACAATTTTCCGGCTGCTCATCGTGATACCTCCGGTTTCTTCGGTGGTCTGCGCACCGGTTCGTCCTGCGCACAGCCGCTGATGTACTCCTGCACGGCGGCAGGGACGACCTTCTCGTAGAGCCGCTGCGCTGCCTTTTGCAGCTCCGCTTCCAGCGTCGAATCGCGCTTTGCGATGTAGCGCCGAAGTGCCCGCAGCTTTTCTTCCTCAAATGTGATTTGAATATTTGCCTGTTTCATGTGTCCTCCTGTCAGTAAGACATCCCGCCCCGCGTCTGTTCCTCCGGCATCGGCGCGGCAACGATTTTGTCATCCACGTGCATAAATATTTCCGGCTGCCGAAATTGCTCGGCAAACCGCTCGGCAAGCTCATGCGGCAAGTCTGTGAAATCCGATTCGCCGAGTCCGACGATAAAAAAATTCCCCGCAATGATGTCGTAGATATCGCCATCCGAATCGCGCAGCGCACGGTTGAGAGGCAGTCCGTCCAGCTTTCCGGACTCGCGGCAGACCAGCGCCACCGGTTCCTCGTAGGGATACACGGCTTGGATATATCCGCCGACCACCGCCTGCATACTTCGCAGATCATCACCGATCTGCGTTTCATACGGAGCTTTTCCCGGCTCCACCATTAAGACGTTCAAGTTTTCCTCTCCTTTTCTGTTTGTGATTCTCTCCGGATGTGCTATACTGGGATTACCGGAGGTGATTTTGTGCAGCGGCTTATTTTCCATGTGGACGTCAACAGCGCGTTTTTATCCTGGGAGGCCGCGCGGCGCGTGGCAGATGGAGAACCGGATCTTCGTCTCATTCCTTCTGCCATCGGCGGCGACCGGGACAAGCGCACCGGCGTGATCCTTGCCAAATCCATCCCCGCGAAAAAGTTCGGCGTTACGACCGGAGAGCCGGTTGCTATGGCGCTGCGCAAATGCCCGCAGCTCGTTCTGGCGAAGCCGGACTTTGCTCTTTACACCAGAAACTCCAAAGCGTTTATCGCTATCTGCCGCCGCTTCGCGCCGGTCGTGGAGCAGGTGTCTATCGACGAGTGCTTTTTGGATATGACTGGCACCGGTCTTCTGTATCCGGACCCCATCGCCATTGCGCACACGATCAAGGACACGATTCTCTCCGAGCTTGGCTTCACGGTCAATGTCGGCATCGCGCCCAATAAGCTGCTGGCGAAGATGGCAAGTGATTTTGAAAAACCGGACAAGGTTCACACGCTGTTTGCGGACGAAATTCCGCAGAAGCTCTGGCCCCTGCCGGTGGGCGCGCTGTATTCGGTCGGCCGCGCGACGGCGGACAAGCTGACCGCCGCGCGCATCCGCACGATCGGTGAGCTGGCGCAGGCAGACCTTTTTCGCCTGCAAAAGCTCGTCGGCGTCAGGATGGCGACGCTCATCCGTGATTACGCAAATGGCGTCGATGCCTCGCCCGTGCTGGCAGAGCCGGAGGCCGTCAAGGGCTACGGCAACTCTGTGACGCTGGAAGAGGATGTGACCGACACCGCGCAGGCAAACAAAATCCTGCTGGCACTCTGCGACAGCGTCGCGTCCCGGATGCGCGCGGACGGCAGGCGCTGCTCCTGCGTGACCGTGACCATCCGCGGCAACGATTTTCGCAACAAATCCCACCAGAGAAAGCTTCCGGAACCGACCGACGTGACCGCCGAGGTCTTCGCGCTCTCGAAAACGCTGTTTGCAGAGCTATGGGACGGCTATACACCGCTGCGTCTGCTCGGCGTGACGCTGGGTGATGTTTCCGACAACGAGACGGTTCAGCTCTCCATGTTTCAGGATGAGCAAAAAGATCGCGCCCGGAAGCTCGACCAGACCGTTGATCAGCTGCGCAGCAAGTTCGGCGTAACTGCTATCTCGCGCGGGAGCGTCACGGATGCGACAAAGCGTGTGGGTCGAAAATATAAGGCGCAGTTGGAAGACGACAAACCGAAGCAGCCCTAGTCATAGCTGATATAGGGAATTTTCAGCCAGTGCGTCCACCTGGCACCTTCGAGCTTTGTTTTTACCACACCGTATCGTTGGCGGCGGGTCTGGGTGCGACCGCAGCGGCGGCGCGTGGAAACGCGGCCGCCAATATTCTTCTTGCTTGTGTTTCATGAAATCCCTCCCTGAACGCAAAAAAAGCCGGGACTTCTGAAAAGAAATCCCGGCTTCCTGCAAAATATTACATTGTCTGTTCCAGCTCTGAATGCTGTTCCGGCGTCTGCTCCTTCTGCGGCAGAAGCAGTTCGATCTGCTCCTGCACACTTTGGAGCTGCTTTTCTTCGGCATATGAGAGCGTTGCGTTATCCTCCAGCGCAAACTCGCAGGCATTTTTGATCACAGCAAGCTGCTCGTCTGAAAAAAGACGCTGTTCATTTATCAAGCCTGCGCGGACGGCGAAGTCCTTTTTTGCTGCCTCATAGTTTTCCATGAAGTAATGCCCGGTGTGAACGCCCTGCCGGTCGAAGTCCCATTCCCACGTCACAAACCGAGCGCCTTTTTTCCCAAGCTGTCCAGCCAGCACCGCGTCACTGAAATCCGCAAGGACTTTGTAGCTGTCTTCCAGACCAGCGGCCTTCAGCGCAGGTGCGCGTTCAAAGATTCGCATATACTCCTTGACCTGTCCAGCCGCCTGTATCACCGTCCGAAGCTGCTTGTCTACTTCCGGTCCTGTGATATCCGCTGGTCGGAAGCGGACGATGCCGTCTCTGTCAACCGAGCAGAGCGGCTTTTCGTTCCAACTGACGTGGACCAGACCGTCTTCCAGCAGCCTTACGTCCAGTTCCTTTCGCAGGAGCTGGTGTTCTACCTCACGCAGAAATCTTTCCTTCTGCGGTGTGAGTTCTTCGTTCAATATCATACCTCCAATCTGCAGCGCCCTTTTTGAGCGCAAAAAAGGCTGAACTGCTCCCTGTCAAGTAGACAAAGCAAGAAATAAAAACTATGCAGAGGAT
>ERZ773208.2125-NODE-2125-length-14029-cov-4.670674_pt1 | contig 14029 bp, 16 predicted proteins | sample MGYA00581006_ERZ773208 | MGnify/ENA primary metagenome ERZ773208 (study PRJEB29015, sample SAMEA2737793) | human gut metagenome | biome: human gut; feature: human-associated habitat; material: faeces | place: China | collected 2012 ... | reverse complement strand
GAAATAGCCCGGTCAACATTAATCACTGGCAATAATTTAAAAAGCTGTAAATGTGAGTGATGCAAATCACACGTCATTTTTTTACCCGTTCATATTCAACGAGTTTTTTTTGCGTGTTGATTTGCCCTTCACCGTTGCATGTCACTGGAGAGGGAAAATACTGAAAACTTAACTTTCCAGGCTGTTCTCATAATGTATTGCTCAATGAGTACACCCCAATTTGTGAGAGTCGGATCACTTCGCGGGTTTATATTTGTGATTCACATCACTAAAAGTGTAAAGCAAAGTGTACAATTAAACGTTGTTTCAGAGTTTGCTATTTGCTTCAGTGAGTTAGATCGCATTTTTGGTCTGATGCCGACAGGCGTTGTTTTCTGGAGCGTGGGGATATTCAGGCGCGTGAAAGATAATGAATAAATGCGATGAATAATACCGGATTTATTGGGATGAAGGCGTTTTCTATTTATTCCGAAAGCGTGCTATTCGCGCTTATTTCATCTTATTTACATCTGGACTTCCCCCAGGATACTGGCGTAATTTACAGGGGTTTTATTAGCGCGATGCGAAGGTGCGCCAACACCTCCGCATCACTAATCACAGTAACTATTTCACGAGAATAGCCATCATGACTGATACGCATTGTATTGCAGTTTCATTTGATCCAGAAGTCCACGCCGCAGATAACCGTCGCCTGAAGGTGGGTTATGCGAGCCGTTATCCTGATTACAGCCGTATTCCGGTGAAGTACGTCCGGTTTCCGTCCATTGTGATGAAGGGCCAGTGGCTGAAAGCCGCCGGATTCGACACCGGCACCGACGTTGATGTGCGGGTAATGCAAGGCTGCATCGTGCTTACCGCCCGCGCTGCCGAACCCGAAGAGTCAGAACTGATGAAATCCCTGCGCGCCGTGGAAAAGCTCTCCGCGCGTAAGCAAAAGCAGGTGCTGGAGTTTATCGGGGTGATTGCAGGGAAAACATCGAAGGGGTGAGTGTGTGATTGTGATTGTGATTGAGGCGCCTGCAGGCGCCTTTATTGGGATGTATTGCGTCATCTTTGTTATGCCGTAGTACGTTCGTTCCAGGCGTCGGTATATTGAATATTGCCATCTACAATACACCAGGTGATTTTTTCATAGCGCAGTTGTACGCTTTCCAAATGCCCGGTTCCCGTTACCGTACGTGTGTCATGCACAATTGGTGTCACTGATACAACTTTTACACCTTCAAGCAGGGTATTAAAATATTCCACTTCCTGGCCTGCGTCGTTTATGTGATAGAACTTAAGTTCCGCACTTTGAAGTGTCTGACCTGTCGCAACTGCTTTGTAAAGGTATGGGCTGGAGGAATCGATCTCTTTGTCAAAAAGAAATGGGCCATGTTGGCGTGTGCCGGTTAGCTTCCCGGTAGCACCATCTGTTGGAATGCTAAGGTTATGTGTTAGACCACGTAGCTCAATACTGCCTTCACGTCCCCGGACATCTGAACCTCCACGAATCATCGCGCCACCATCATCTTTTAAAAATAAATGAACGGGTACAGCCATTTTTAAAACTCCTTGTAATCAATCATATAACCAGTGACCTGCTCTGGCTGATTCAGCGAACATACGCACAGTAAGCGGTTTTGACACTTGTTTGATGGGTTCTTTGGTAAACCACTTTCGATAAATCGCTTCTCTTTCCCACGGGTAATAGACCTCAAAATTTATTACTGAAATATCAACGTTATATTTCTCTCCAAAATCTTCAATGGCATACGGTAATTCATCCCATTCAGCATAACCTTGCAGCGGCGTATCAAGTTCAATCGGGATAGGCTTGAAAGTAAACGTTACCGCGAGAGATAACTCCCCCCGAAAAAATTCTAATACCTCGTTATCAGTCACCATACGCGATCTTCCTCTCTGGCAATGGTGTTGTAGGTATTCACCGTTTTATAGACAATTTGGGCGACATCACTTGCGAGTAATGCCCAACCAATCACAGGAATTGTTCGTCCAACGAATGCCCCCAAATTATTCATAAATTTTGTCGAGAAAAATCCAGAAAAATAGCTCACCTGCAGAAATGTTACAGACCCCTTTATAAAAGTATGTTCCGTTGAGTTCCTCTACTGTGTCCATCAGCACCCCTTCTTCCCTCAATGATTTGCTTGCTTATCGTACTCCAGGGGAATCACGAAGAATAAAGATGACTACCGTATAAAGTCTATTTTCAGATAAAATAAATATCATGCCGTTAGTAGTAATGTACCAGGGAGACGTAATGTAGTGATTGAGTGCTATATCTGGTAAGGAAAACATTCATAACAATAATGTAAATAAAACTACCGAGGCATATTGATATGAATAAGCTTATTATTCCGATAATAAATATAGTTGTTAGTGGCTATGTGGTTAATGTATGTTTAATTTGTTTATTTGAGTTCGATTCATGGCAAAATAAATTACTTGCCGCTATTATCACTGGTGGAAGTGCTTATGTTATCGCCTTTATAGCCAATAGGTTTTTACCAACAAAGATACGCCTGTTGGCGTGGAATACTTGAACTATTAGCCGGACCATTGCTGATCGCAGGAATCCTCGCCTGTTTCGCCTTGTTTGAACCCTGGCCCATAAAAATTATTGGCATTTTTATATGGGTTATCGTTATGATTTACTTACCTTTGCGTATAAATAATGGTAAGGATTAATCATGTTAATTCTGGCATACCGAATTCTACCTGAACAGTTATGTTTAATACTCTGTGAATTCTCCGTCACCATACCCGATTTCCCTCTCTGCATAGATCCTGGCAGGGCGACTTTACGCTCAAAATACAGTGTGAAAAAGGAATATGTAACGATACACGTATAACAGGAGGGACATCATCCCTCCTGTTCTCGCGATAATTATTTCACTAACGCGGATATATCCTTGAACAGCGAATGGGTTATTTCTACACCGTCACGAGTTGTACGCATACGGGAATGATAGCGACGCTCGCCCGGCAAACGCGCCCCTTGCCGCTGCATATCGGCAAAGAGTCTCTCGGCACGTGCCAGATGCTGCGGAGCCTCCCGTCCCAGAAAGCGGGCCGGGTCCAGGGCCAGAATCAGCTCGCCACCATAGGGCAACCCGCCAGCCCCCTTATCCCACGCCAGCGATTCCGCGCTGGTCATATCGCCGATGAGCGGTCCGGCAAGCAGTTCCACCATTGCCGCCAGTGCAGACCCTTTATGCCCGCCAAACGTCAACATCGCACCGTCGAGGATCGCCTGCGCGTCGGTGGTGGCCTGACCGTCACCGTCAATCCCCCACCCTTCCGGCACCGCTTTTCCCGCCCGTTGATGGAGTTGGATCTCTCCCCGTGCCGCCGCACTGGTGGCCATGTCGAAGATAAACGGGGGTTTTTCTTCACGCGGCCAGCCAAATGCTATCGGGTTAGTGCCAAAAAGCGGCTGCGTCCCGCCTGCGGGAGCAACCCACGCATGGCTGGGCGTCGTCGCCAGCGCCACCAGCCCCGCCTCCGTGAGCGGTTCAACGTCGGCAAACAGCGCCGAAAAGTGCACACAGCGGTTAATCGCCAGGGCTGCAATACCGCTGTGGCGCGCCTTTTCTATCAGCAGTGGAAGCGCGCGCTCGAATGCCAGCAGGGAAAATGCCCCACCGGCGTCCACCTTCACAATGGCCGGCGCGGTATCGGTGATAACCGGCTCAGCGTCAGGTGACACCTTTCCTTTACGTCGCGTCTCCACAATCCCCAGCAACCGCCACAAACCATGCGAGGCACAGCCATCACGCTCACCGTGGGTCACGTTTGTCGCGATCGCCACGGCATGCGCTTCACTGAATCCGTTCCCGCGCAGCACCTTATATGCCAGCGCATAAGCCTCTGTTAACGAGAGGTTTACCATCTCCATGACCGACTCCTTTACTCTTCTTCATCACCGGTAAAGTTAGCCCGCGGCAGACAGGTTCGCTCACCCCAGTAGTAAATTCCCAGCGACATCACCGCTACCACCACCGTATCCCACGGATGACCAATCACCCCTGTGCCCCCAAAACTGCCCAGCCAGGAGAAGAGCATAATCAGCGCGTAGAAGGCGATAAGCCACAGAGACGATTTCACCTGCTGTGCCAGACTTACGGTGTGTACCGGCACTTTTGATTTGCAAAGCACATAGACGACAAACATCACAATCTGCAGTCCCAGCAGCCATGACAGCGTGCCCCAGCCAGACCAGAATACAATCAGCGCCGAAATCACAAACGACACCGGACCGATAATCCCGAAGGCACGCACGCGGAATGGGCGCGGCAAATCCGGCGCATTACGGCGTAGCCCCGCCGCCGTGACCGGGGCAATGGCGTAGCTCAGTACCAGCGCCGCCGACACCACGCTTATCAGCTGTTCCCATGACGGGAACGGCAATGTCCAGAAGATAGACAATGCAAAGGTCAGCCACAGCGCCGGACGCGGAATGCCAGACTCTTTATCGATGTGGGTAAACGTCTTAAAGAAGGTGCCTGCTTTCGCCCAGCCATAAATCACGCGCGGCGTGGCGTTCATGTAGATATTGCCGGTACCACTTGGGGAGACAATCGCGTCGCACACCACCATAAACGCCAGCCAGCCCATACCGAGCGTAATGGCGATATCCCGGTACGGCAGCGAAAATTGCTTGCTGATCTCCGCCCAGCCGCCACCCAGCATTTCGGTCGGAATACTGCCAAGAAATGCCAACTGCAACAGCACGTAAATAATCGTCGACAGCACCACGGATAAAATCAGCGCCACCGGGATGGTACGCTGCGGATTCTTGACTTCACTCGCCACAGAAATAATTGGCGTCAACCCCAGGTAGGCGAAGATGATCCCACCGGCGCTAATCGCAGCCTCAACGCCCGACATACCAAAGGGTGCAATCCCCTGAACGTGCAGGTTCTCAGGTTTGAAAAAGGTAAATAGCGTCACAACGACCGCCAACGGCACCAAAAATTTCAGAATACTGATGATGTTATTGGAACGGGCAAACGTTTTTACGCTGTAGTAATTCAGCCCGAAGAACAAACACAGCAGCAAAAACTGCACCACCCATCCCAGCAGCGTTGGGTCGCTTGAGCCAGTTTGAGTCAGCATCGGGAACCATGCTGCCGCATACTGCCGCGCAGCAACAATCTCTATGGAGATGAGGCTTGAAAACGCAATCAGCGTAATAAATCCAAGCAGATACCCCATCAACTCACCGTGGGAAAAGACCGGATAACGGATAATCCCCCCGGCACGAGGCAGTGCCGCGCCCAGCTCACAATAGACAATCCCTAACAGCAGAACGGCAATCCCACCGATGACCCACGAGGCAATGCCCGCAGGTCCGGCAATCGATGCCACATGGCTTGCGGCAAACAGCCAGCCGGAACCGAAGATAGCCCCAAGCCCAATAAACGTCAGGTCGGTTAGCGTTAGCTGCTTTTTAAATTTACCCACCTCAGCAACGCGGGCCTGTGTTTGGTGCGTAGAGTGAATCGTCATGGTCATGCCCTTCAGTCAACAGAGGGGGAAATGGCTTCCCGGGTCCACTGCCCGTTAATCAGGCGCAGCAGGTTCAGAGGGTTGTCATCCTGGACAGCAGGCGGAAGCAGCGCGGCAGGCACATTTTGCAGGCATACCGGGCGTAAAAAACGGTCGATGGATTGCGTCCCTACCGAGGTACCGCGAGCATCGGTGGTGGCAGGCCACGGACCACCGTGCACCATGGCATCACAAACCTCGACACCGGTCGGATAACCGTTAAACAAAACGCGTCCCGCTTTTTCGGTGAGGGCTGGCAGCAGGCGCTGCGCCAGCGGCCCATCATCAGATTCGGCGTGCACGGTTGCCGTCAGTTGGCCCGGAATCACGCGCAAAATGGACTGCAACTCCGCCTCATCGGCCACCTCGACCAACACCGCCAGCGGGCCAAACACTTCCTGCTGTAGCAGTGGATCCTGTGCCAGCAGCAGCGAAGCCGGAGCCTGATACAACCGGGCCTGCGCGCGGCCGATAACCGATTCATCAGACCCTGCCAAGCGCTGAATATGCGGATGTGCCTCAAGCGCGCTGACACCCTCTTCATAATGGGCAAGCGTCGGGGCATTCAGCATGATCTGTGCCGGTGCCTGGTCAACCGCGACCTTCAGCGCCTGCGTGAAGCTGGACATACCCTCGCCGCGTAAGACAAGGATCAGCCCCGGCTTGGTACAAAACTGCCCACATCCCAAAGTGAAAGAGGACACCAGCTCATTGGCCAGCGTTTCTGCCCGCGTGGCGACGGCCTGCGGCAGAATAATCAGCGGGTTAATGGCCGACATTTCCGCAAAGACGGGGATCGGCTGCGGACGCTGCTGCGCCAGCTGCCAGAGCGCCTTACCGCCGCGCAGCGAACCGGTAAAACCCACCGCCTGAATCGCCGGATGGCGAACCAGATCCGCGCCAATATCGGTGCCGAAAATCATGTTAAAAACGCCCGCAGGCAGGCCAGATGCCGCGACCGCACGCACAATCGCCTGGGCAGTCAATTCCGCCGTCGCCATATGTCCGGGATGGGCTTTCACCACCACCGGACAACCCGCCGCCAGCGCGGATGCGGTATCGCCTCCTGCCGTAGAAAAGGCCAGCGGAAAATTGCTGGCCCCGAACACCGCCACCGGGCCAAGCGCGGTCAGAAACTGACGCAGATCCGGGCGCGGCAGCGGCTGGCGGTCAGGGAGTGCGGTATCAATACGTACGCCAAAGGCATCGCCCCGACGTAGCACCCCGGCAAACATGCGCAGCTGATTACTGGTACGGGTGCGCTCTCCCTGTAACCGCGCCAGCGGCAGTGCCGTTTCCTGGTGGGCTATGGCGAAAAAATCCTCGCCGAGCAAATCCAACTCGTCGGCAAGGGTGTCGAGAAAGCGGGCACGCACGTCCGGCGCTGTCTGTGAATAGACAGGAAACGCCTGGTCAGCCGCCTCCGCCGCGGCGGCGGCCTCCTCATGAGAGGCCGGGTAAAAATGGTATCCGGTCAGCTTGCCGTCAGCGGCACGCAGGCTTGGCAGCGTCGCCTCACCGCTTGCCACGCGGCGTCCGGCGATAAACTGCTGACCCGAAACAGAGAGAGGTAGCGTCATCATCACTCCTTTACTTAAAGGCCGACATCCGGCAGCTGTGGACGGGTCGCCAGCGCCTTCTCAACAATCGCCACCACTTGCGCACGGGTATCCCCTTCCAGCGCCAGACGCGGTGGACGGGTAATGGCGCTGCCACGCCCCAGCAATTCTTCACAGAGCTTGATGCACTGCACCAGATCCGGACGTGCATCCAGATGCAGCAACGGCATAAACCAGCGGTAAAGCGCCATCGCTTCCTCATAACGCTGTTGTTTCGCCAGGCGGAACAACGTCTCCCCTTCACGCGGGAAGGCGTTCGACATTCCGGAGATCCAGCCTTCCGCCCCAACGGCAATGCTCTCGACCACCACATCATCCAGCCCAGCGAACAGCACAAAGCGGTCGCCAACAGAGTTACGCAGGTCGATAAAACGGCGGGTATCGCCGGAGGAGTCTTTGAAGCAGACGATGTTGTCGCAGTCGGCAAGCGTCGCCAGGATATCCGGCGTCACGTCGTTTTTGTAAATCGGCGGGTTGTTGTACACCATGATAGGCAGGTCGGTAGCCGTAGCCACACTGCGGAAGTGGGCCGCTGTTTCATGCGGTTTTGAGGAATACACCAGCGCAGGCATCACCATAATACCGTCGACGCCCACGCGCTCTGCCTCTTTCGCCATCTTCTGTGCAAACGCGGTGGTGAATTCGGCCACCCCCGCAATGACTGGGATCTGACCGCCCGCTGCATCTTTCGCTACTTCGATGATCTGCAGCTTTTCCTGCGTGGTCAGAGAGGTGTTCTCCCCCACGCTGCCGCACACCACCAGGCCAGAAACACCATCCTTGACCAGGTTTTTCATCACCGTATGGGTGGCATCCAGATCCAGGGAATAATCGCTACGAAACTGGGTGCTGACTGCCGGGAATACACCGCTCCAGTGAATGGCTTTCTTGCTCATGTTCGGTTCCTTGTCGTCAATTTGTTAATTTAAAGTGAATGAATGGTGAATATTCACTGACAGATTGACGTTTCAGGCGACCGACTGCTTGGTGGTTTTCTTCCTCTTTGATGACGAAATTAGCACAGTGAGTGTGTCTTACCCGGCAAGCGTAATGCGAAAATCACGCGGCGTAGAGCCCGTCATCGCCTTAAACTGGCGGCTAAACGCGCTGTGATCGGTATAACCGCACTGCAACGCAATATCGGTAATCGGCGTATCGCCCGCCAGCAGTTCGGTGGCTTTTTCCAGCCGAACTTTGTGGATCATCTGGCGCGGAGTGAGATGAAAAATACGCTTACAGTAGCGCTCAATTTGCGCCACCGACATGCCGCTCAGGGCGGTTAGTTCTTCCATCGCGATGGGACGGTGATAATGGTTGCGGATATGATCGTCGACGATCGCCAGCCGCTGCCACGCCGGGTGACGCGCCTGCGCTTCCTGCAGATCATGTGAAATCCCCGCCATACCGATGACCTGGCCCTGCGCATCCCGCAGCGCCAGCTTCTGGGTCAAACACCAGCCGCGTTCACGACCGTTGTAGAGATGCATTTCCAGCTGATCGCGCAGCGTTACCCCTTCGCGCAGCACCCGCATATCCTGCTCGGTGTAGCCCAGCCCAAGCGCTGAAGGGAAAACATCAGCAGAGGTTTTACCCAGCAGAGAAACGACCGTCTTAAACCCGCAGCGTCGTGCCAGTGTCATATTGACCATCAAATAGCGGGCCTGCACATCTTTGATAAAAAAAACCACATTCGGAATGGCATTGAGCAGCGGCGCAATCAATGCCATCGCATGGAGCAACGTCTGGATATTGTCCGGACGCTGACGCGCCAACCCCTCACATATCTGGCTAAGTTCAGCCACTTCCGGCACCGGCGACGGGGCCCGCACATCATTAATCACACAGGACATCACGCTTCCTCCCGATTAGTGATTTGAATATTTATTAACTTTTTGTTAACTCAGCAAGCATCCTTACTGCGTTTTGCGATCCTGCCGTAGATTTATAATTTCCCCTTTTCCAGCCACTGGCGCGGTTGCCTTTTTTGGTTTACCACACCACTAACAAAATGATTAATAACAAATAAATATGATATCGCCTTAACGATGACAGCGGCCATTATGCTGATTTCGTCATTTACAGTGACGAAAGCGATCAAGCCGGGACGCAAAGCTTGCGCCAGCATTTAGCAACAAAATATTAACTTTCCGGAGATCCTATGACAGCACAGTACAGTGAACTGAGAGTGATTGATTCTCACACCGGCGGTGAACCCACTCGCCTGGTCATCGACGGCTTTCCGGATCTGGGAACGGGGAACATGAGCGAGCGTCGCGAGCGCTTTTCCCGCGACTACGACGACTGGCGTAAAGCCATTATTCTTGAGCCACGCGGTAATGACGTTCTGGTCGGTGCATTGCTCTGTGAACCGGTTTCGCCACAGGCCACGGCGGGAGTCATCTTCTTTAACAACTGCGGCTTTCTGAACATGTGCGGTCACGGCACCATCGGGCTGATTGCCTCGCTGGCATGGCTTGGGCGCATTCAACCCGGTAAACATCTGATTGAAACGCCGGTGGGCGATGTGACCGCCACGCTGCACGAAGACGGCAGCGTCTCGGTCGAAAACGTGCCGGCCTACCGCTGGCGTAAGCAGGTACAGGTTGAAACCATCCACGGTACGGTAACGGGTGATATCGCCTGGGGCGGCAACTGGTTCTTCCTTGTCAACGATCATCCGTTCGCGGTCTCGCCGGAAAAGATCCCTGAATTGACGGAGTACGCATGGGCAATCCGTGAAGGGTTAGATCGTGCAGGCATCCGTGGCGAACATGACGGCATTATCGATCATATCGAACTGTTTGCAGAAGATGATCGCGCGGACAGCCGCAGCTTTGTACTCTGCCCCGGTAAAGCCTGGGATCGATCGCCCTGCGGCACCGGCACCAGCGCCAAACTGGCCTGTCTGGCAGAGGACGGAAAACTCAAATCCGGAGAATCATGGCGGCAGGCGAGCATCATCGGCAGCGAATTTACGGCGCATTTCGTGCCGCATGGCGACAAGATCGTCCCGACGATCCGCGGAGAGGCATGGGTCTGTGGTGATAACAAGCTGATCCTCAATCCTGAAGATCCGTTCTGCTGGGGGATCTCGCTGTGATCGAAAGTGACGTCATCGTCATCGGTGCCGGGATTATCGGGGCCGCCTGCGCCTGGCAACTGGCCGCTCGCGGGCAGCGAGTCACGCTGGTCGATGACGGCAATGCGGGCGCGACGGCGGCGGGTATGGGTCACCTGGTGTGCATGGATGACGATCCTGCGGAGCTCGCACTCTCCGCCTGGTCTCTGGAGAGCTGGCGCAAACTGACGCCCCGGATGCCGGAAAGCTGTGCCTGGCGCGGATGCGGCACGCTGTGGCTGGCGGAAACGCCGCAAGAGCTTGCGCTGGCAGAAGAAAAAAAACAACGAATGGCACAATACCAGGTTGTCAGCGAAATGCAGACCCGCGATCGGCTTGCCGCGCGCGAACCGCTGCTCACCACCGGACTCACTGGCGGGCTGTGGGTCCCCGGCGACGGGATAGTTTACGCCCCAAACGTCGCCCGCTGGTTTATTAACGATGCCGATTTAACGCACCTTCGGGATAGCGCCCTCACTGTTGATGCCCCTTACGTCACCCTACACAGCGGTAAACGACTGCGCGCGCGCGCCATCGTCATCGCCAGCGGTCTGGGTGCCAATATGCTGCTGGACGAAAACTGGCTCATACCCAAAAAAGGCCAGTTGGCGATCACCGACCGCTACGGCCCCTTGCTCAGCCACCAGCTGGTAGAGTTGGGATACGGTGCCAGCGCCCATGCAGGCGGCACCTCAGTGGCATTTAACATTCAGCCACGCCCCACCGGACAGTTGCTGATTGGCTCCTCCCGCCAGTTTGATAACACCGACCGCGAGGTTGACCTCCCTCTGCTGGCACAGATGCTGGCGCGAGCGCGCCATTTTTTACCCTCTCTGGAGACGCTAAATATCATCCGTTGCTGGAGCGGTTTTCGCGCGGCATCGGCTGACGGCAACCCGCTGATTGGCCCACATCCTGCGCGTCCGGGTATCTGGCTGGCGCTGGGACATGAAGGACTCGGCGTCACAACCGCGCCAGCAACCGCCGAGTTACTTTGCGCCCAGATCCTTGGCGAGCGCCCGGCGGTGTCCCCGGATGCCTGGCTTCCCGCTCGCCTGCACAAGCAGGAGGCCATCGCATGACAACCCTGAACGTAATTATCGACGGCCAGAGCTGTGAGGTTCCCGTCGGAATGAGTATTGCCGCAGCACTGGCCCTGGTGGGCAACGGCGTGACCCGCCGTTCGGTGAGTGGTCAACTGCGCGCACCCTTCTGCGGAATGGGGGTGTGCCAGGAGTGCCGCGTCACGGTGAACGGACACCGGGTGCTGGCCTGCCAGACGGAATGCCAGCCCGAAATGGTGATTGAAAGGAGCCATCATGCAAAGCGTTGACTGTGAGATCCTGATCCTTGGCGCAGGGCCAGCCGGGTTGTCGGCGGCACTGGCTGCCGCACGCTGTGGAAAATCAGTGATAATCCTTGATGACAACCCGCGCCCCGGCGGGCAAATCTGGCGCGACGGGCCGCAGGTCTCGCTCCCCCGGCACGCCAGACGGCTTCGTCAGGCGGTAGCTGAACATCCCAACATCACACTGCTGAGCGGTGCCCGGCTAATTGCCCGCCCCACCCCACATTCCGTAGTCTTCGAAACCGCAGACGACTGCGGCGAAATCCGCTGGCAGCGGCTGATTTTATGCTGCGGCGCCAGAGAACTCTCGCTGCCTTTTCCCGGCTGGACGCTACCCAATGTGACGGGGGCTGGAGGCCTGCAGGCGCAGATAAAACATGGCCTGCAACTCAAGGGGGAACGCGTGGTCATTGCAGGCAGCGGTCCTCTTCTGCTGGCGGTCGCCAGTACGGTGAAACGCGCTGGCGGGAATATTGTCGCCATTATCGAACAGGCCCCGATGACCGCACTGGCCCGTTTCGCAACCGGGCTATGGCGCTGGCCTGAAAAATTGCGTCAGTTCGGCGAGCTCTTTCCAGCCCGCTATCATCCGGCAAGCCAGGTCATCCAAGCGCAGGGTGATACCTGTCTGCAGTCAGTGACCGTGCGCCACCAGGGGCAAACCCGGGAGATCGCCTGCGACAGGCTGGCCATTGGCTATGGGCTGGTACCGAATATAGAACCTGGCGCAATCTTTGGCTGCAAAACAGAAAATCAGGCTATTTGGGTCGATGCGGATCAACGCACCAGCGTGCAGGATATCTATGCGGCAGGAGAATGCACCGGCTTTGGCGGCAGCGAGCTGGCGTTAGCCGAGGGAGAAATTGCCGGCTATGCCGCCGCAAATTGTCCGCAAAAGGCCCAAAGCGCCATCTCCGCGCGCACCCGCTGGCAGCGTTTTGCCCAGGCGTTGCATACGACGTTTGCGCTGCCGGAGTCGCTAAAAGCCGCGACCACCGCGGATACGCTGCTCTGCCGTTGTGAGGATATTCGTTGTGGCGACGTGCAAAACGCCGAAAGCTGGCAGGCGGCAAAGCTCGCCTCACGCTGTGGAATGGGGGCTTGTCAGGGAAAAGTCTGCGCCACCAGCGCCCGCTGGCTGTACGGCTGGCCGCTGCCGCAGCCGCGCGAACCGCTCTCCCCCGCGCGTGTCGACACGCTTATCCATCTCGCAAAACCAGAGGGGTGATGGTCAGGTATAAAGGCGCCCACTGGCGCCTTTTTTGATGTGGTGTATCCGTAGACCGTTTCGTCGTGGACCGAATTTGAGCAGAGCGATATCGCGTTACTGATAGCGCCAGGCGAGTGTCGCTTTTTTTAACCAATAATCGACGCTGACATACCTGCCGCCACCGTAGATCAGCAACACCAACAGCATGATGAAATAGGTCGCAGAGAATTCAATGCCGTTATTCAGGATAATCGGGTCACCCAACTGCGTAATATAATTATAACGCCCCGGGAAATTCTCCATTAACCACTGAAGAAACGCAGACATACGTTGGCTGGATTCCATACTATTACTGGCAATCGCCAGCCAACCGTGCGACCAGTGCACCATCAGGCTCGCAACGCTCATAACTATCATCATGGGAATGGCTATAATGCGTGTGAAAAGTCCCAGCGTAATACAAATCAATCCCAGTACTTCGGTCGACGTTGCCAGAAACGCCAACAGCCAGGGAAAAGGTAATCCCAGTCCCCCCTCTGCGGTAGGTTGTGAAAACCAGGCCACCGTTCCGCTAAACCCCATAACCTTTGAGTGCGCACCTGCAAAAATCACTGGAATTAAAAAAAGGCGGATCAAAAGCAGCGGAATAAAGTCTGCTTGCATTAATTTTGATACCACGAGCTTGTACCACGACATTACGGTTATCAACATAGCATCACCCTATATATTTTAAAGACAAGATTTCGTCGTTATTGTTGGTTTCCAGCCACGAGCGTAAAGATATATCCGCTAAAGAAAGTGCCGCGTTAATTAGCATTTGCTCTGCTGAAATAATCTGTTCGTGAATTGCCGATAACAGCTGCACATCTAACTGGCTGAGTTGCTTCTGGTACAGCGTATTATTATGTTTGCGATACAGTGCGTAATAGTTCAACTGTTCGCCATCCTCATAACAGGGTTCCCCTTCCTGAATCAGAAAGGGCAGAGCCACCATTTTCAATGTAGGATTGCACGCCACATCAACCTCAGCAGCCTTTCCCAACGGCAGCGATATTTTCTGCGGAAATGGAACGTACCCTTCAGGTACTGGATGCAGCAGTACTGCTGATCAGTGCAGCAGACGGGGTGCAGAGCCATACCAGAACCTTATGGAAGTTGTTGGAAAGCTATCAGGTGCCGGT
>ERZ773208.2122-NODE-2122-length-14041-cov-2.621121_pt1 | contig 14041 bp, 6 predicted proteins | sample MGYA00581006_ERZ773208 | MGnify/ENA primary metagenome ERZ773208 (study PRJEB29015, sample SAMEA2737793) | human gut metagenome | biome: human gut; feature: human-associated habitat; material: faeces | place: China | collected 2012 ... | reverse complement strand
TTGATATTTTCAATGCCTCCATTTTGAATTACCATACCGTCTACCACATACAGTGGACCCTGTTCCGCATTAATAGAGCGTTGTCCACGGATATTAATGTTGCCCACTTCTCCGGGACGCTGACTGGATGTAATATCTACACCGGCTGTTTTACCTTGCATCCCTTCTAGCGCATTTCTTACAGGCATTGCTTTCAGTTCTTTTTCACCTACGCGAGCCATAGCACCGGTTACGTCACTTTTTTTCTGTACTCCATAGCCTACAACTACTACTTCGTCTAAGGTCTCGGTATCTTCTTGAAGAGTAATTTTAAAGTTGGTATTTCCTGCTACGGATACTTCTTGTTTTTTATATCCTATATAAGTGATAGTGATTGTACCTTTTATTGGCACATTGGAAAGAGAAAACTTGCCATTTAAATCAGTAATTGTACCATTAGTAGTACCATTAACCAATACACTGGCACCAATAACCGGTTCTCCGGTGAAATCTGTAACTGTGCCCGAAATTGTCTTATTCTGGGCATAAGATTCTACTATTAAAAAAGAAAACAAAGTGAGGAGAAATAGCCGTCGGATAGTATCCTTATAGGCGTACAGGTGATTACCTTTTTTGTTGCTTTTCATACTTTAATTATTAAGTTATAAAATATTGGTTTATAGATCTTTTATTGTTGATTTTTCTTCTATTGAAGATTTTTTGTTTTTCTTTATATAGATATTTCTTATAACGTATTATTCTATAGATGTTTAGTAGTATAATATATTATATGATATTAATATATTTACATCTTGTTTTTATTATAGAGTTAAACAAAAGTTAGATTCTCTTTTTAAAGAAGTTTTTCATACTCTATCTGTGAAAAAGTGTTGCAAACATAACGACTAAATCAAAATATAGCAATGCAGAATCGTACAAATGTATGGAAAATACCGTCTTTTGCACGATATTCCATGTTATGGGTTCGTTTTTTAATTAGCCACCAATAGCTATGAACCTTTTTGTTTCTATTTTATTGTATGAGAAATAGTAATTTATAAACCTAAAAAGATATGGCAAATTTTTCAATTGTAATTGTTCCAACTAAAAAACTATCAAATGGCAGGCATCGGATAAGGATAGCAGTTGCACATCATTCGAAAACCAGATATATATCTACGCAGTTTATTTTAGAATCTGCTACTCAGTTAAAAAATGGTAGAGTAGTAAGACATGAAAATGCTACAAACATGAATGCATGCCTTCGAAAACTAATAAATGAATATGAGGAGATTGTTACATCAATTAGTTATTTGCCAGCAATCTCATGCACTGAGCTAATCCATATTATAGCTTATGAACAGAAAAAAAAAGGAATCACTTTTCAAACTGTTGCGAAGGAATATATGGATTTCATGAAAGGAGAAGAACGAGAGAAATCTTACAAACTTTATAAGATAGCTTCAGAAAGATTCATTAAGTATATGAAAGGGGATTTTCCCTTAATCCAGTTAACCCCTCTCCATATACAGGAATTCGCAAAAGTTCTTCACGAAGAGAATCTGACAGATACAACTATCAGGATTTATTTGACCCTACTAAAAGTAATATTGAATTATGCGGGAAAAATGAATTATGTAAATTACTCTATCCATCCTTTTATTTTTTTTAAAATGCCTGTTAGTAATGTACGAGAACTTGACTTATCCGTCGAAGAATTAAAGAGAATACGGGATGTCCGTCTTTTTAAGCCTACTCTGTCAATAGTAAGGGATGTTTTTATGCTTACTTATTATTTAGGTGGCATTAATCTAAGGGACTTGTTGGCATATAATTTCAAAGATAAAAACTATATGCGGTACGTGCGTCATAAAACACGTAATAGTAAAAAAGGAGAGAATGAGATTGTGTTTACCTTGCAATCCGAAGCAAAAGCTATCATAAATAAATATCTGGCTAGGGATGGATATTTGAAATTTGGGAAATATTCGTCTTATAGACAGATATACAGTTTAATCTTCCGACATATAGATAAAGTAACGAGACTTTCCGAGATAAATAAAAAGGTGACTTACTATTCCGCTCGAAAAACATTTGCACAACATGGATACAATTTAGGAATCCAGATTGAAAAGATAGAGTATTGTATAGGGCACAGTATGAAAAACAATCGTCCTATATTCAATTATATTAAAATTATGCAGGAACATGCTGATAAAGTATTTAGAGAAATATTAGATCAGCTATTATAAAGCATTGCTTTCTTTGTGCCCCATCATCGTGAGATACTTCTTCTGTTTCCATATTCCTCTTAACCGTTGAATAATCCTCAACGGTTGCCCTATTATTGTCTAAAGGTAATTTCTGTCATTTAATAAGCTATTGATATACAATGTTTTCACTCCAAAATATAAATCTAACTTTTGTTTAACTTAATATTTTGAAGTATGATAAACTATGGAAAACACAGTCTCTTATTTACTGCTATCGGGAAGGATGAATTCCGAGAGCTATTCCCTATAACATATAGAGAATTTAATAATGAAAATATATTTGTTTAACTTTAAAAAACATGGTATGAAAATAAACTATGTAACGGCTGCTTTGGCTTTGCTACTCATGGCAGGGTGCAGTAATGACGTGAAAGAATCTGATATCAAGTTTGCAGGAGAGTCGGGTGCGAAGGTTTCCTTCAGTGCAGTGATTAATAACCAAGAGGCAAGTGAACTTGTAACTAGAGCTACGGAAACGAGCTGGGAAATGGGTGACTTAGTGGGAATTACATGCGGTTCCAGACAAGTAAATATTGAATATGAATACACTGGTGGTGAAAATAGTCTGTTTTCGGCAAAAAGTGGATATGCAGAGAATATTTGGGTTCTGGGAACTCAAGAGTATGACGTAACGGCTTATTATCCTTTTACAGGAACTTCCGGAGAAGAACCGATAGCTGTCGAGGTGTCTACTAATAGTGAAAATCAAGCAACAGCGGCTGCACGTGAGCAAATTGATTTCCTTTATGCAGCTGGAAAAGCAACTGCCGAAACTCCGAATGTAAAACTAGCATTCAACCATGTAATGAGCCGTATTAAACTTACCTTCACAGCAGGTGAGAATGTGACTTTATCGGATATTACATGTTATCTTATTAATTTAAGGACAAAAGGAACGTTTAATCCGAACACAGGAGAAACAACAGTTACTGGGGAACCTGCTACAGTGGACGATGATATAGTATGGACAAAAGTGGGGTCAGCTGATAATTACACGATACAGGCAATTCTACTTCCTCAAACGGTAGGTAATGAGGTCTACATACAGGCAGGAATGAATGGTTATTACTATGAAGTTCACTTTCCTAATTTGAAAGAATTAAAACCGGGAGTTTCTTATAATTATACGATTCAAGCAAACGAGTATAAAGATAATCCGTTTGTGCTGACTATTACTGAAGAAACGCAGATTGTCGGATGGCAGAATGAGGATGGAGGAACTATTGAATCCGATCCGAGTGTAGCCGGAACTGATGCGGAGACTACTAATCCTTCTTGGAATATAACGGAAGAGGAAATAATTCCTACACCTGTTGGGAATTAATTTTATCCTATATCGAAAAAAACAAATGAAATACTAACGAAAAATATAATCTGATTTATGAAAGTATATAATTACATATCAATGCTTCTCCTGGTCGGTACAGCCATTTTTGTGTCTTGTTCGCAGGATGAAGAAATGAGCGGAGAAAATATGGACTCTTTACAGAGCTTCCAAATCAGCGTGCTCGATGGTGGTTTCCAGGATATGGATGCAAACAAGACACGTGCAACTGAAAGTGATTACTCTACAAAGTTTGTTGAAGGAGATGCAATAGGGGTCTTTGCAGTGAGAAATGAGGCAATAGTAGGAGAAATCAACAACCGTAAATTCACCATGCAGGATGGTATTTGGACATTGGATGACGGTGGTGATGAGATTGAATACAAAGGTTCTGAATTTCAGAGAATGAATTTCTATGCTTATTATCCTTATGACCCGAATGTTACTTTTGAACCGGCTAAGACAAACCCGTTCGAGACGTATGTGAACAATTGGAAAGTCGGAGCAGATCAGAGTGAAGGGGAATATACGAAGTATGATCTGATGACGAGTATCGGGGCTGTAGATGGTGACCGCCTGAAAGGTAAAATAGCTTTCACTATGAAGCACCAGATGGCACTTGCCGTTATACAAATGCCGGAAATCGTTTATGATTTTACCAATGCGAATATAGATGACTATACATTACCCGCAGGTGTAGGTTCGTTTACATTGAATGATGTTGATGCAACCCCTTATTATCAGGAAAGTACGGATACTTACCGTTTCCTTGTAAATCCGAATAAGCCTTTCTCTATCAAAGGTACTTATGAAGGCGTAAGGAACATGGAATATACTGCCGATGGTTCTTTAGAAAATGGAACAGCGAAAAAGTATACGATTAATGATCCTAATAAGATAGACTTCACATTGGCAGTTGGTGATTATTATTGTGCTGATGGAAGAATTGTAAGTAAAGATGCGGTAACCGTCCCCGATAATGTAATTGGTATTGTGTGCTATGTGGGGAATCCTCAACCGTCAGCACTTCCTGCCGATCCTTCTTATACAGAGGATAATGATGCGTTACGTCGGGATTATCCGAATTGTAAACATGGACTGGTGATTGCTTTGAATAATGCGGATGTTAATGGAACAAAGGTTGCTCCGTTTGCCAATTCAAGAGATTTCTTTTATGGTAGTTGGTTTACAACTGATGAAGATTGGATGGGTAAATTTATCAGTTCAGAAACAAGAGACCCGCTTCCGGGGATACTGGGTTATAACAATGCGGTATTGATGGAAAACTCTCCTAATAAAACGTTAGCATGTGATGGCGCATTGAATTATATAAATGCTTATCGCACCGCTGTTCCTGTGCCTGCCAGTGCTTGTGAGTGGTTTCTTCCTTCACTAAGAGAATTAGCAGACTTGGTAGATGTCGTATCTACTGTCAATACAAAGATAGCTGCTGCAGGTGGTGAGGAACTCATAGAGAATGGTGGTAATGGTTCCCGTTATTGGAGTTCAAATGAGCGTCCGGGAAATTCGTATGTCGTATATCAACACAATCTTGTTTCCGGTGGAATATCTACTCCTTATCGTAGTGCTGGAAGTACTGCAGGAGTATTCCGTATGATGCTTGCTTTCTAAGAACATTATGATGACTTATATGAGATAAATATGAATAAGAAAAACTATATAAAAAGGACTGCTTTGCCTGTTGCCCTGTTTTTCTCCATGGTTACTTTAGTGCCGGCATTGGGATTTCAGCCGGCTTCTGCTGCCATTGACAAGGTGCAGCAACAAAGCGCCATTAAAGGAATAGTGGTAGACGAGAAAGGAGAACCGATTATCGGGGCAAATGTAGTTGCCGAAGGCACTACTACCGGTACAATTACTGATATTGACGGTGTATTCAGACTCAATGTGTCTGCCGGTACGAAATTGAAAATATCCTTTATAGGATTTGAAGCAAAGACTGTTGTTGCCAAAAATGATATGCGTGTCATATTGGTGGAAGATGCGACCACTCTTCAGGAAGTAGAAATTGTAGCCTATGGCGTACAAAAAAAGGTGACGATGACAGGTGCTATTGCTAGTGTGAAAAGTGAAGACTTGACACGTACATCAGTAGGCTCTGTTGCTAATATCCTAGGTGGTCAGATGACGGGTCTCACCACTGTGCAATATTCCGGTGAACCGGGTTCGGATGCTGCTGATATCTTTATCCGCGGTAAGGCTACGTGGTCGGATGCTGCTCCATTGATTCAGGTGGACGGTGTCGAACGTGGCATGAACGATATTGACCCGAATGAAATAGAGAGTATAACCATTTTGAAGGATGCTTCGGCTACAGCCGTATTTGGTGTGCGTGGTGCCAATGGGGTAATATTGATTACTACCAAGAGAGGGAAGGAAGGAAAAGCCAGGATATCATTCACTACTTCTGCAAGTATTCTAGCACCGACAAAATTGGTAGCTAATTCTTATGAATATGCTACATTCTACAATGCGATGAACAGGAACGACGGAGCCTCTCCTGTATTTAGTGATGCAGTGATTCAGAAATTCCAGGATGGTACGGATCCTATTCGTTTCCCAAGTATCAAATGGACAGATTATATTATGGGAGATGCTACGCTTCAAAGCCAACATAATGTCAACATATCAGGAGGAACGGATAAGGTGCGTTACTTTATATCAGCAGGTGCTTATACTCAAGGAGGACTTTTCAATGAGTTCAATTTGCCGTATAATATCAGTTACCAGTACCGGCGCTTTAATTATCGTAGCAATTTGGATATGGATGTAACTAAAACAACTACTATCTCCTTTAATGTTGCCGGTAACGTGAATACTTCAGATAAGCCGCGCACCAGTCAAGGATCTTCGGGAATGGTTAAGAATATCTATTATTCTACTCCGTTCAGAAGTGCCGGATTTGTAGACAATAAATTGGTTTACAGTACTGCCGATACTCATGATGATGGTCTGAAACTCCCGTTCGTGGGCGATATCGATCCATTTACGTATTATGGAAGTGGTGCTACTCAAACCAATAATAACTCGCTGAATGCCGACTTGATCCTGAATCAGAATCTTGATTTCCTGACCAAAGGGCTATCATTCAGGCTGAAGGGCTCATATAACAGTTCATTTACTGTCTACAAATATATGTCAGGTGGTACTGAAATGACCTATAATCCCGTATTGGTTGATGAAGGAAATGTCGGACTTCGTCCTGTTGATAATAGTAAGTACACAGATGTCAGCTACACCAGTGGTACAGGGAAATCCCGTGATTGGTATATGGAAGCCGGCTTCAATTATAATCGTTCTTTCGGTGGACATACGGTAGGTGGCTTATTGCTTTATAATCAGTCTAAATCATATTATCCATCCACTTATTCTGATATTCCCAAAGGATATGTAGGTTTGGTAGGGCGTATAACTTATGACTGGATGAACCGTTACATGGCAGAGTTCAATGTTGGTTATAATGGTTCTGAAAATTTTGCGCCGGATAAGCGTTTCTCTGCTTTTCCTGCGGGGTCTGTAGGGTGGCTGATGAGTGAGGAAAAGTTTTTCCAACCTTTGAAATCGGTAGTCAGCTTTTTGAAGTTGCGTGCTAGTTTTGGACTTGTAGGCAATGATAAACCTGACAGGAATGCTGCTCGTTTTATGTATTTGGCAGATCCGTATAGTGTAAATCTGGATAAAGTAATTGACCGTATTTATGCCAGTGGTGAAGCTGCCGATGCTTGGGGCTATTTGTTCGGTATTACCAGTAATACTGTTACAAATGGGGCGCGTGAAGTCTCGAAAAATAATCCGGATGTAACTTGGGAAAAGGCTTTCAAGCGTAATTACGGTATTGATATCAATTTTTTTGATGACCGTTTGAGTGCCACTGCAGAGTATTACCGTGAACATCGTTGGGACATCTTGTTGCGAGATGGTACGGCTCCGGGTATGTTGGGCTTCTTAACTCCATATGCCAATCTTGGTGAAGTGAATAGCTGGGGATGGGAACTTTCTTTGAAGTGGAACGATAAGATAGGTAAAAACTTCCGTTATTGGGCGACAATGAATCTTTCTTATAACCAGAATAAAATCATAGAACGGAAGGAAGCGCCACAGGACAATGATTATCAGTATGGAAAGAATCATCGTATCGGTTCTCGGAGCCAATATGTATTCTGGCGGTATTATGATGAAAGTACGCCTGAACTGTATGAGAAGACTTTCAACCGTCCTTTTCCAACTCATTCTGTAGTACTGGAAAATGGAGATGCTGTATACGTCGATTTGAACGGTGACCGTAAGATAGACGCAAACGATATGAGTTATGATTATGGTTTTACGGATGATCCGGAATACATGATTGGTTTGAACTTGGGATTTAGCTGGAAGAACTGGGAAGTGAATACACAATGGACGGGAGCATGGAATGTGAGCCGTATGATATCAGATGTTTTCCGTCAACCGTTCGTTTCTTCTGCTGGTAGTAATGCCGGAGGCTTGCTGTCCTATCATTTGGATCATACCTGGACACCGGAGAATCCATCGCAAAGTGCAGAATATCCTCGGGCTACCCAGGTGAATGCTTCCAATAACTATGCGACTTCTACTCTATTTGAGAAAGACGCGAAATATTTGCGCTTGAAAACTCTTCAGGTGGCATACAATTTCCAGTTTCCATTGATGAAAAAATTGGGATTAACTACTTGTCAGCTAGCATTTAGTGGGTATAATCTGTTGACGTTCTCTCCTTATTTGTGGGGTGACCCGGAAGCGACTGCAAGTAATGCGCCTACTTACCCGTTGACTAAAACTTATACATTGAGCTTGAAACTAGGATTCTAATATAGGAAAGGAAAATACAATGAGATTACAAAATAAATGGCTTGTCGGTGCGATAATGGGAGCAGTAGTTTGCGTAGCTTCTACTTCCTGCGTGGACGAGATAAAATTCGGTAACAGCTTTCTGGAGAAAGCTCCGGGAGGGTCTGCTACCATTGATACGGTTTTTAACAGTGCCGAGTATACGCGCCAGTTCCTGACCGCTTGTTACAGTAGACAATATTATGGATTACCCTATATAAACAAGAATCAAGAAGATGGTGTTCCTGAAACATCAAATCCTTATTTGGGGAAGTTTGAGGCATTGACAGATTGTTGGCAACTACACTATTCGAGTACTACTATTTATAATCGTTATTATAATGGTTCACATACGGCTAATTATGGGCAACGTGGTGACAAGTTCGGATATACTCGTGAGATGGTATGGGAAGTAGTGCGCTGGTGCTGGATATTAATGGAAAATATAGAACGGGTACCCGGAATGGATGAAACGGAAAAGAAGAGGCTGGTTGCGGAAGCCAAGTGTCTGATTGCTGCCCGTTATTTTGATTTGTTCCGTCATTATGGAGGATTACCGTTGATTTACGCATCATTTTCCGGAACTGAATCCAGTTATAGTATGCCGCGTGCCACTGTAGAAGAGACCGTGAATTATATGGTTAGCATGTTGGACGATGCAATAAACTCCGGATCGTTGGAATGGGCCTATAACGGCAATACAGGATCGACGAATAGTACTAATACGGGACATTGGACCAAAGCGGGAGCCATGGCATTGAAATGCAAAATCTTACAATTTGCTGCTTCGCCGCTATTCAATGATAACCAAGGATTTGCAGGAGGAAGCTCTGAAGCAGAACGACAGTTATTGGTATGGTATGGAGGCTATCGTTCCGACCTTTGGACCAGATGTCTGGAAGCTTGTAGGGAGTTCTTTAATGCACTCAATTCGAACGGGTTCTATGAATTGAATCAGGCTACAGGGGCTACACCGACACAGGCTGATTACCGTTATGCTTACCGTATGGGATATATTGAATTGGATAGTCCTGAAGTGTTACACTCTGTTCGTGTACATGGATACGATTCATTTGGTGCGGGATCCTATTGCTGGCATTCGTGGAGTGATAACGGACGTAACTCATATACTCCTACACAGGAATATGTAGAAATGTTTCCATGGAGTGACGGAACCCCCTTCAATTGGGATGAAACTGAAGCGGAAGGGCGTCTGGATGAGATGTTCCTGACCGGAACGTTTAATGATGGAGAACAATTACTTTCCAATATTGTATTTACCCGTGACCCACGTTTGTACGAATCGGTGATTGTGAATGGATTACCGGGGAATTTGGGCTGGAGTTCGGTTAGTGTGGGTGGAGACCCTTATGAACTTTGGGTAGGCGGCAGCCATGCCGGATCAAATTCTTTTAATGAAACGATGAGATATGCGACTGGTTATGAGAATATGAAATATTATTTAGGTAGCAGTGACTATTTACGGCAAAATACACAATGGGTAGCGCTCCGTTTGTCGGATCTGTATTTGACTTATGCAGAAGCTTTACTTCAGGCAAATAATGATCATCAAGGTGCAGTAGATCAAATTGATATAGTGCGTGCACGTGTTGGATTGCCGGGGCTTGTACAGTCTAATCCGGGTAAGCGCTTGTTAACCGACAAGGATGCTTTAATAGAAGAATTACTCCGTGAGCGTGTTTGTGAACTGGGAATGGAAGATAGTCGTTTCTTTGATTTGATTCGTTGGAAGCTTTATAATGTTTTTGAGAAGCAGTTACATGGTTTGCATGTATATAAACATAAAGATACAGGCGAATATAAATTTGTTCCATATGAATTGACCAAATATCCGCGTGTATGGTGGACTAGCGGTTTCGAACCTAGATGGTGCTTGAGCGCCTTTCCTTCAGTAGAAATCAATAAAGGATATGGCCTTGTTCAGAATCCGGGTTGGGAATAATTAATTAATGATATTAACAGAAAATAGAAATAACAATATACTCATGAGAAAAAGTATCAAGTTATTAGTAGCGTGTATGTTGTGTTCTCCGGTAGCTATTGTAGCTCAGGAACAGGACAGCTTGTTTGCACGCAAAAGTAAAGTGGCTATAGAGTATGGACGCGGCATTTCTTTCAATCTGAAAGAATCGACTACGGCAACTGCAGTAGCAAGTGAGGAGGAACTTTCGCATAAGAAAAGCATCAATAACTCTAATATGCTTTATGGCTTGATTCCCGGATTGCAAGTGTTGCAAAATTCCGGTAATGCCTGGGATGACGCTGCAACATTGAGAGTACGCGGATATGGAACCAGCAGTTCTACTACTCCATTAGTGTTGGTAGACGGTTTTGAACGTTCACTGGATCAAATAAGTGCTGATGAAATAGAGTCTGTCACTGTTTTAAAAGATGCAGCTTCTACGGCTCTTTACGGAATGAAAGGTGCCAATGGTGTTATCTTGGTGAAAACGAAACGTGGAAGGATGGGTAAGCCGGAGATTAATTTCTCTTATCAATTCAATATGGCTACCCCACAACGTCTGCCGGAATTTGTTGATGGATATACTTATGCCAAAGCTTTGAATGAAGGATTGACCAACGATGGATTGTCGGCACGTTATTCGGCTAAAGAACTGGAAGCTTTCAGAACTCAAAGTAATCCGGATGTATATCCGAATGTAGATTGGTGGGACGAAGCATTACGAGATCATAGCTATGGGAACAATGTAACCTTCTCGGCAAGAGGTGGTGGAGAATTTGTACGTTATTTCACTCAGTTGAATTATTTGAATGATAATGGTATATTGGAACCGACAAGTGATAATGACGGTTACTCCACTCAGTTCAAATACTCAAAACTGAATATTCGTACCAATTTGGATATTACTGTCAGTCCTACAACTACCGTACAGCTGAACCTGTTTGGAAATTTCTCCGAACATAACCGTCCGGGAGAAACGACATCGAACATTTTCAGTGCATTGTATCAAGTTCCTTCTGGAGCATTTCCTGTAAAAACGTCTCGCAATGTATGGGGTGGTACAACTGTATATTCCAACAATCCGATTGCAAGTATTTCCGGTAGAGGCTATGCTCGCTCTCAAACCCGTAATATGTATGCTGATATGAAATTGAATCAAGATTTGAGTGCTCTTGTGAAAGGATTATCAGTAGGCTTTCAGGTAGGTTTGGACAACAGTGCTTCTTATTGGGACAACAATACCATGAACTTCGGATATGAACAAGCAACGATGAATTGGGAAACCGGAGAAACTACTTATAATACTTTACGTAATGAAGGTACTCTTTCATTCAGTAAAAGTGTAGGATCTTCGGTCAATCATTTCAATTTTGGGGCCTATGCCAACTATGCTAAGGACTGGAATAAGCATAGTCTGGTTGCAACTCTGCAATACAATATGGATAAAACAAATGCCAAAGGTCAGAACAACTCGAAGGCATTTATGGATGTAGTGGCACAGGCCCATTATGTATATGACCATCGTTATGTACTGGACGCATCTTTATCCGGTTCTGCCGCCAGCATTCTGGAACCGGGACATAGATGGGGAATCTTTCCGTCGGTAGGTGCCGCATGGATTATGTCGGAAGAAGCTGCCTTGAAAAGCGACTGGTTAAACCTGTTGAAACTTCGTGCTTCCTACGGTATTTCCGGACGTGCTGATTATGGTACTGACCTTTATCTTGATGTGTATGGTACAGGGGGAAGTTATTATTTCGGAAAAAATCCGGCAAGCATCAGTGGTATGAAAATTACTCAACTGGGTATCACTGACATGACCTATGAGAAGTCTCACAAATTGAATGTAGGATTCGATTTCATAGCTTTCAACAAGTTATCTGTTACTATTGACGGTTTTTACGATCACCGCACGGATATTTTAGTAAGCGGAGATAATGCCGTGTCTTCTATATTTGGTTTGACAGCTCCCAATATCAATAATGGAGTTGTGAATAGTTATGGAGTAGAAACAAGCGTACGCTGGGCGGATAAAATCGGTGATTTTAATTATCAAATTGGCGGTATGCTGACTTTCAACCGTAACAAGATTATTAACCAGAACGAAGAATATCGCCCTCATGACTACTTGAAACGTACAGGCAAGCGTTTGGGGCAGTTCTTCGGTTATGAAGTGGAAGGTATTTACCAGAGTCAGGAAGAGATTGACAACCGCGGTGTTAAACAAAACCTTTCAGATGTTCGTCCGGGTGATTTGAAGTATAAAGACCAGAACAATGACGGAGTTGTTGACGCTTATGACCAGGTAGCTTTAGGATACAGTGCTATGCCGGAAATCTATTACTCATTCGACTTGAATCTGGAATATAAAGGTTTCGGTATCTATGCTTTGTTCCAAGGAACGGGAAATCAGAGCCGTCTTTTGAACACTTCAAGTGTGTATTGGCCTTTGATTAGTAACAGTACTATTTCTACCGAATATTATAACAATCGTTGGACTCCGGATACTCCGAATGCTAAATATCCGCGTCTGACTTCAGAAGGTTCCGCCAATAACTATACGACTAACTCCTTGTGGGTGGCTGATGCGTCTTATATGAAATTGCGTACATTGGAACTTTATTATAATTTCTCACAGGAAATGATGAAGAAGAGTAAATTCATCAAAGGTGCCAAAGTCTTTGCGCGCGGTCACGACCTTTTCTGTGTAGATAAGATTAAAGTATTAGATCCTGAAAATATCGGAACAAATCATCCGACCATGACTCAGTATACTTTTGGTGTTAACTTATCATTCTAAAAAGTAAAATGAACATGAAGTATTTTAAAATCAAACATATTGCCTTGTTGCTTGCGGTTACATCCGCTCCTCTGTACACAGCTTGTGATTTTATGGATTGCAGCGAAACAGATTATTATTCAAAGCAACAAATTCTGGATAACATGGACCGTGTGAAACAACTGGCTACACAGGTATATAGTTATTTGCCGCATGACTTCTGTAATACATCGGGAGCTATGCAAGACGCAGCTACGGATGATGCTATCCATGTTTACGAATCATCTGCTATCCAACGTTTTGTCAATGGTACGTGGTCAGCCAATTATACGGTCAATGACGTATTCGGTACTTACTACAACGCTATTCATGATGCTAACTTCTATCTTGAGAACTGTGTCGGACTGACGTTCGATGAATGGAAATATTCCGACGGTTTTGCCGATGATTATAAAAGTTACCTGAATTATGAGCATGAAGTTCGCTTTCTGCGTGCATTCTATTACTTTGAGTTGGTGAAACGTTATCAGAATATACCTCTGATAACGAAGACACTGACACAGGAAGAAGCCAACGAAGCAGAACCTTCGGATGCAGTTACTATCCTGAACTTCATCATCAGTGAATGTACGGATCTGGCTAATGACAAATTGCCTGTTAATTATAACAATATGCCTGGTGGAGAAGGTAACTTGCAACGTGCTACTAAAGGTATGGCTCTTGCATTGAAGTCTCGTGCATCTCTGTATCTTGCCAGCCCTTTGTATTCTGCCGATGATACGCAGAAATGGAAAAATGCCGCTCAGGCAGCATACGATCTTATCAGTCAGGCCGGT
>ERZ773208.2121-NODE-2121-length-14046-cov-2.859338_pt1 | contig 14046 bp, 15 predicted proteins | sample MGYA00581006_ERZ773208 | MGnify/ENA primary metagenome ERZ773208 (study PRJEB29015, sample SAMEA2737793) | human gut metagenome | biome: human gut; feature: human-associated habitat; material: faeces | place: China | collected 2012 ... | reverse complement strand
GATAGTTCTAATCTTATATTTTCTCTTTTTAATTTTTAAGAATATAGATTTTGATATGCTATATATTATAATCGCTTCAAATATATTTTGACGTACGTTAATAAGTACGATATACTATATTTGAGGTGATTATAATGATTACAGCTAATGCTTCAAATTTTAGAAAGAATCTTTATAATACTTTAGAACAAGTTGCTAAATATAATCAAGTAGCAACAATTAATACTAAAGATGGCGATGTGGTATTAATTAGTGCGGATGATTATAAAAATCTTATGGAAACAATGTATTTATCTTCTATACCTAATGTGCGAGAAGATTTATTAAAAGCTAAAACTGCATCTAATGAAGATTTTGTTTCAGAAGATGAGGTTGAATGGTAATTGTATAAGATAGAATATTATAAAAAAGCATTAAAAGACATTCCAAAGCTAAAAGCAAGTGGATTAGATAAAAAAGCTAAATTATTAATTGATTTAATAAAGGAAGATCCTTTTCAAAATCCACCACCATATGAAAAACTGTTAGGAGATCTAATGGGATACTATTCTAGAAGAATTAATATTCAACATAGATTAGTATATGAAGTATTAGAAGATGAAAAAGTTATACGTATAATTCGTATGTGGACGCATTATGAATAAAACCGTTGGTATTCTTACCAACGGTTTTGTTGTTTTATAAATTGATGTTGTAGAGTATTTTATATTTTTATCTTAGTAATATTTATTGAAAGATTTCATTATATAAAATGTTTACTAGGATACTATTCAAAGAAAATTAGACATCGAAAATAGTTTTACATAAATTAATGCCGGTTTTAGTTTTAAAAATTCTGTTTAATGCATTTTCTATAGCTTGTTTTGGGCAATTATCTTCATAAAGATTTACTAAGAAATCTGCTTCTATTAGGATTTGGTAATCTAAATCGTCAATATTATTATAAGTATGATGATGGGCAATCAAGAAACATACTCTATCTATTACAGCAGTATCTACTTGGAGTTTTTCAAGTATTTCTCTAGCAGGAGCAGGGCCTTCTAATTCTTGATATTTGCCATTGCTACTGTTGTATTTTTGTTCAGCAATTTTTATGCCGATATCATGCATTAAACCAGCGATTTCTAAAATATATAATTTATCTGAAGGCAAGTTTTCTTGTTCTGCTATGAATTTTGCAAAGCTATGTACTTTGAGAAAATGTTGAATGCGTTTAGGGTCGCCCTGATAATAATTGGTCATTTCTATTAATACATTATTTATATTTGTCATAATAAAAGCCTCCTAAGTATAGTTTTGTTTCAGAAAATAGAAATCAAGAAAAATTTTAATTTTATTTTAATACAATTTTAATATGATATACAAGCATAATCAGTGTAAATTTTGTATAATTATTTTTGTAGTGCAGGATTTTAAAAGGGTTTATTAGAATTTAATAAGTATAATAAAATATAGGAGAATAAAAATTATGTTTAGTTTTATTATGTTTTTAGCAGTTATAACGACTATTTTGGCTTTTATTGGGTTTGATATGATAACACATTTTAGTGATATTGTAAATTTGATAGGAGCAGTAGCTTTAGGTGTAGGCGTCTTTTTGACATTTAAACCAAATAAGAAAAAGCAGATTAGTTTAGATTTAGATGATAGTGAAAATAGTAAATTATTGCAGGAAAGTTATCAAAAAGCGTTAGAGGATTATAATTATATAAAAGGCTCATTGAAATATATCAGAGATAGTGAATTAAAAATGCATGTGCAAGACATGCAAAAGGTATCTTTGAATATTTTACAATATCTACAAAAACATCCAGAAAAAATTACTTTAGCTAGAAGATTTATCGATTATTATCAAGATACTGTGGCTGGTTTAATTGAAAAGTATGTAGAAATAGAAAATACGCAGTTAAATACAGATAGTGTAAATGATATAAAGGAAAGAACAAAAAATACTTTATATGGATTGAGTAATGCTTATACAGAGCAATTTGAAAAATTGATAAATGACCAGTTATTAGATATGGACGCGGAATTAAAGGTTATGGAAAATACAATAAAAGCAGATGGTTTTGATGTGAAAAAGCAAGACCGCACTCAAGAGATAAAATCTGGCTTTAGCTATAGACGTAAAAATTGTATGCATGATAAACCTATGCAAAGAATGCGTTGGCAATTAAAGCATTTACCAGAAAGATTTTTTGATAGTGATGAAGTTTTGCGTAAAAAATTAATTGCTGGAGGTCTAGGAATTTTATTTGGCGGTTTTGGCGCACATAAATTTTATTTAGGCAAAACTTTTATGGGAATTTTTTATTTATTATTTTCATGGACAGGCATACCTTTTATTGCGGGATTTATAGAAGGTATACGCTATTTATTTATGGATAAAGATGATTTTTATCGCAAATTTTTCGATAATATGAATAGAGGGTGAAACTTATGGCAGATATTAGTTTAGATGATTTAATCAAAGCAAAAACACAGACAATGGACAATAATGCTGATGCTCAAAATTGGCAAGTAATGACAAAAAAAGAAGAGATTGAGCAGGTTACAAAGCAAACAGAATTGATTTCACCGGAAGATAGAAAGCGTATTGATGAAATAAAAGAAAATATAGATTTGACGAATTCACAGACTTCTGTACAATATGGCATAAATGCACAACGAAATATAGCGGAGTTTTCAGATAGTATTTTGAATAATATTCGCAGTAAAGATAGTGGGCATGTTGGCGATTTATTAAGCAATTTAGTAGTAAAAGTAAAAGGTTTTGATGTAGATAGTAAAAACAGTGGCGGATTTATAAAGAAAATACCTATTTTAGGTTCATTAGTTGGCAGTGCTAAAAGTATGATGGCAGAATATGATAAATTATCTGTACAGATTGATAAGATACAAGGCGAATTAGATAAAGCCCGCATGAGCATGATGAAAGATATTGTGATGTTTGATACTATGTATCAACGAAATTTAGAGTATTTTAAAGAATTGCAGTTATATATTAAAGCTGGCGAAGAAAAAATCTTAGAATTGCAACAGCATACTATTCCTAAATTACGCATGGAAGCTGTAAATTCTCAAAATCAAATGGCAGTGCAGGTAGTCAGTGATTTTGAAAATGCTGTCAGCCGTTTTGAGAAAAAAGTTCATGATTTGAAATTGAGTAAAACAATAGCTATACAGACAGCACCACAGATACGCCTTATTCAAAATAATGATAAAGTTTTAGTTGACAAGGTACAAAGTGCTATTTATAATACTATTCCATTATGGAAAAGTCAGATTGTAATTGCGCTTGGTTTATCTAGACAGCAAAAAGTTTTACAGATGCAACGTGAAGTAACAGATACTACAAATGAATTATTACGACGTAATGCTGAAATGTTGAAACAAAATACAATAGAGACAGCACGTGAAACAGAACGTGGAATTGTAGATATCGAAACTGTAAAAAAAGTAAATGAAGATTTGATTTCTACTATTGAAGAAACTATTAAAATTCAAAAAGATGGACGTGAACGTCGTAAATTAGCAGAAGCTGAACTTGTACAAATTGAAGATAAATTAAAACAAACTTTATTGGCTCATCGTTGAAATATCATTAAATAAGCTATAAAAAATATAAAAAGGATAATCCTAAAATAAGTGGATTATCCTTTTTGTTATCAATAAAAATAAAAAGCCATCAGCAAAATTAAATAAACTGATGGCTTTAATTTTATAAATTATTTATTTAATGTATCTTGACAGAAATTGATAAAAGATTGAGCAGCTTTGGAGATATATCTATCTTTTTTCCATGCAAGTCCAACATCTACAAATATAGGGTCTTCTATTGGTAATGTTTTAATATGTGGTGTATCTTGAACTACGAAGTCTAAGAGGAATGCCATACCAACATTACTGGAGATAAGACCTTTTATCGTTTCGATTTGGTTTGATTCTAAGATAATATTTGGTTGAATATTGTGTTCTTTGAGTTTTTGTTGAATTAAATTACGGATAAAAGAACCTTCTTTTAACATAATTAAATCAATATTGCTTACATCGCTCCAAGATAAAGAATCTTTTTGAGCAAGTGGGCTATCTTCAGGAACACAAGCTACTACTTGGTTAGTAGACATTGGCAATAACTGTAAACTAGGAGAAGCATTGGAGATGATGACAATACCAAAATCTAATTCATCACGTTCTAAGGATTCACGAATAGACATAGAGCCTTTTTCATAAAGATAAATATCTAAATGAGCGAATTTTTTCTGGAAACCAGAGAAAATTTTGGGGAAAAGATATGCTCCGATCATAGAAGGAATACCAATTTTGATAGTGCCTTTTTGAAGTTGTTTATAGTCATTAACTTCTAAAACGGCATCTTGAATATTACGCAAAGCAAGTTCAATGCGATTTAAAAATACAGCTCCTTCTGGTGTGAGTGATAATTGTTTTTGGCTACGTTCAAAAAGTTGTATGCCAAGTTCTGCTTCTAATTTTTTTATAGCAACTGTAATATTTGGTTGAGAAACAGAAAGCCGTTTGGCTGCTCTAGTAATATTTTTCAAACGGCTAGTCATTTGAAAGTATTCTAGTTGTTTAAGTTCCATATAATCCTCCTATTGAAAATATCTTATGTATAATAAATTTTATTAATTAACACATAGATATTATAGCATAAAAATAGCATATATCCAATATTTTATTTATTACAAATGTTTTTTGCCATAAGTTTTATCTATTATGTAAAAAATGTATAAAAAATATATAAAATTTTTAATATAAAATAGTTTTAAATTTCTTCGCCATTTTCAATTTTTTCAATAAGAGCAAGTCTATTGATGTGTCTGTCGCCCTCAAATTCAGTATGAAGGAATATATCAGCAAGCTTAACAGCCATTTCACTGTCAATAACACGACCACCCATACAAAGGATATTTGCATCGTTATGTCTTCTTGTCATCTCTGCACAAAATTCGTTTGTGCAGACAGCAGCTCTTATTCCCTTAACCTTATTTGCTGCAATAGAAATTCCGATTCCTGTTCCGCAACAAAGTATACCAAGCTCACATTCCTTAGAAGAAACAGCTTTAGCAACTGGATAAGCGTATCTTGGATAATCAACAGAATCTGTGCTATATGTGCCGAAGTCCTTATACTCTATGCCCTTTTCTTCAAGATACTTCTTTACTGCTTCTTTAATTTCGTAACCGCCGTGGTCTGCTCCAAGTGCTATCATTTTATTAACCTCCGTTATTTAATATAAGATTTTATTTTGAACTATTTTTCAATCTTGCTTTTAATTCTCTTTCTGCCTGTGGTAATCTCAAATAAAGTGGCACAAGCTCATCTGAGGAAATTGTTTCTCCGTTTTGAGCCTTTTCATAAGCGACAACTGCTGTTCCATAGGCTCTTTGATACCTGAGATTTTGTGGTGCAATTTTTATATCTTCAATTTGCTTCATATTTTCAAAGCAAATATTTGCACCATCACCAATAAGCATTATTTCAACATTGCTGAAATCCATAAGCTCAGATTCAAGCTCTGCTATTGATAACGCCCTATCCCCACAGATACGGCTTATCTTTCCGTTGCTTGCCATAAAAAGTGCATTATAAACCTGTGAACATCTTGCGTCCATAACTGCACAAATCAAGCCGTTGAAAATTTCTAAATTCTGTGCCATAGCCTCAAGCGTTGAAACCGATACACAAGGCTTTCCTAAAGCCATAGCCATTCCCTTTACGCACGAAACTCCGATTCTTACTCCAGTAAATGAACCAGGACCTGCATCAACCGCAAAGACATCAACATCTTTAATATCAGTCTTAGTAAATTCGAGAAGCTTTTCTGCAAGAAGCATAAGCGTCTGACTATGTGTAAGGCTTGTATTCATATAAAATTCGCCTTTTAAAAAGCCATCCTCATATAGTGCCACAGATGCAGGTGACGCTGAAGAATCAAATGCTAAAATAATCATTCTATGTCTACCCCGCTTATTGTAATTTCTCTTTCATTTTCTGAAAGTGGCTTAATAGTAATTCTGATTGCATCATTTGGAAGTACGCCCTCGATATTTTCGCTCCATTCAATAACCAAAAAAGCCTGTTGAATATAAATCGTCATATGTTGTAACACGATACATATCGAAGTGGAAAATCGGAAACTTTCCCTCATATTCGTGAACCAAGGCAAAAGTCGGGCTTGAAACTCCGTCTTCAAAACCAAGTCCCTCAGATAAACCTCTTGTAAAAGCTGTTTTTCCTGCACCAAGTCCGCCAAAAAGTGCTATAACCTCAGTGCCTTTCAATTTTTTTGCAAGCTTTTTTCCTATGTTTTCAGTTTCACTTGCCGAAGATGATATAAACTTAACCAAATCCAAACAACTCCTAATCAGAACAAACCCGAAATTTTACCGTTGTCGTCAACATCAATTCTGTTTGCGGCAGGAACCTTTGGAAGTCCAGGCATAGTCATAATATCGCCTGTATAAATAACAACAAAGCCAGCGCCATTAGAAATTCTTACATCAGAAACAGTAATTACAAAACCCTCTGGTCTGCCGAGAAATGCTGGATTATCGGAAAGTGAATACTGTGTCTTTGCAACGCATATTGGCATATCGTCCTTATAGAGCTTTTCAACCTCTGCAAGAGCCTTTTTAGCCTTAGGAGTAAATACTACACCTGATGCACCATAGATATTTTTTGCGATTGCTTCAAGCTTTTCTGTGATTGTAAGACCGTTCTCATAGATAGGCTTAAAGTCAGATGGTTTTTCTGTTGCTTCACAAACTTTCTTTGCAAGCTCAAGTCCGCCCTCTGCACCCTTTGCAAATACTTCTGCGAGTGAGAAATCTGCACCATTATCCTTGCAGTAATTTTCAACAAAATTCAATTCTGCATCTGTGTCGGATTCAAAACGATTAATTGCTACAACAACAGGTACACCGAATTTCTTCATATTCTCAATATGCTTTCCGAGATTTACAATGCCATTTTTAAGAGCGTCAAGATTTTCTGTTTTAAGCTCTGTCTTTGGAACGCCTCCGTTATATTTTAAAGCACGAACAGTAGCTACAAGAACAACTGCATTTGGTTTCAAGCCAGCAAGACGGCACTTAATATCAAAGAATTTTTCAGCACCAAGGTCAGAACCAAAACCAGCCTCAGTAATACAATAATCGCCAAGCTTTAGTGCAAGTCTTGTTGCACGAACAGAGTTACAGCCATGAGCAATATTAGCGAATGGACCACCATGCATAATTGCAGGTGTACCATCAACAGTCTGCACAAGGTTTGGCTTAATAGCATCCTTGAGAAGTGCTGTCATGGCACCATTTGCATGAATATCCTTTGCGAAAACTGGCTTTCCATCATATGAATATGCAACAAGGATATTTCCAAGACGCTCTTTGAGGTCGCTTATAGAGTCTGCAAGACAAAGAATAGCCATAACTTCACTTGCAACAGTGATAATAAAGCCGTCCTCACGAGGTACACCGTTTATCTTTCCACCAAGACCAGCAACAATGTTTCTAAGCTCTCTATCGTTCATATCGAGGCAACGCTTAATTAGAATTCTTTTAACATCAATACCCAGTTCATTTCCTTGCTGAATGTGATTATCGAGCATCGCACAGAGAAGATTATTGGCAGCTGTAATTGCGTGCATATCACCTGTAAAATGAAGATTGATATCCTCCATTGGAAGAACCTGTGAATATCCACCGCCTGCTGCACCGCCCTTAATTCCGAAAACAGGGCCGAGTGATGGTTCACGCAAAGCAATAACTGTCTTTTTTCCAAGCTTATTCATAGCTTGTCCAAGACCTGTTGTAACAGTTGTCTTACCCTCACCTGCTGGAGTTGGGTTAATGGCTGTAACAAGAATAAGCTTACCATCTGGCTTAGACTCAAGCTTTTTGAAAAGCTCCTCAGAAAGTTTTGCCTTATATTTACCATAAAACTCAAGTTCATCTTCGGTAATTCCTATATCTTTAGCAACATCTTTTATAGGTCTGAGTTTAGTCTGCTGTGCGATTTCAATATCTGTTAACATTGTTATTTTCCCTCTCTTAAAGAAAATTTTTCAGTAAATTAATTATAGCATATTTCGTCAATCCTAACAAGCATTTTAATTATTTACTTTATCTTCATCACAAAATATGGTGAAAAAGTACAAAAAGAGGAGAACCCATAGTATGAATTCTCCTCTTTATATAGAGCCTTTCGGCTAAAATTCAATTATTTAGAAGATTCTGCGAGCTGCTTAGCAACCTCATCAGCAAGGTTATCGCTTCTCTTCTCAAGTCCTTCGCCCTTCTCAAAGCGAACGAAACCAAGAATCTTAATACTGCCGCCAAGATCCTTAGCAACCTTAGCTGTGTACTGCTCAACAGTCATCTTGTTATCCTTAACAAAAGCCTGATTTACGAGGCAGTTCTCCTCATAATACTTGCCAATCTTGCCAAGAACAATCTTCTGAGCGATAGCCTCTGGCTTACCCTCATTGATAACCTGCTCTGTCATAATAGCCTTTTCATGCTCAATAACCTCATCAGGTACATCGGACTTCTGGAGGTATGATGGGTTAACCGCAGCAATCTGCATAGCAATGTCCTTGCCATATTCAGCAAAGCCTTCCTTGCCTGCAACATCTGTTTCAAAGTTAACCATAACACCAATCTTACCGCCTGCGTGGATATAAGTTGCAACAGCACCCTCATAACGAGCAAAACGACGAATCTTGATGTTCTCACCGATTGTAAGAACCTTCTCTTGGAGAAGCTCAGCAACTGTCATATCAGAATCAGCAGCCTTTTCTGCGAGAAGAGCGTCAACATCAGCAGGGTTCTTCTCGATGATTGTATCGGCAACTGTCTTAACAAAGCTCATAAAGTCATCGTTCTTAGCAACGAAGTCTGTTTCAGAGTTGATTTCAACAACAACACCAACAGTAGCGTCTGCGTTTGTAGCTGCATAAGCTACACCCTCAGCTGCGATTCTTGAAGCTTTCTTAGCCTGCTTTGCAAGACCCTGCTCTCTAAGAATATCAATAGCAGCGTCCATATTGCCGTCAGCCTGTGTGAGAGCCTTCTTGCAGTCCATCATACCACAGCCTGTTTTTTCTCTAAGAGTTTTTACATCTTGTGCTGTAAATGCCATAATAATTTTCCTCCATTTTATAAATTTTCATTATCTTGAAAAATACCCACGAGCATAGCGTGGGTATTTTAATTTTATATTATTGAATTACTCTGCTGCTTCTTCAGCTTCGTCTGCTTCAGCAGCTGCTGCACCCATTCTGCCCTCGTTGCCTTCGATAATAGCGTTAGCAATAGCAGAAGAAATGAGCTTAACTGCACGAATAGCATCGTCGTTACCAGGGATAACATAATCAACTTCATCAGGGTCGCAGTTTGTATCAACGATAGCAACTATCGGAATACCAAGCTTCTTAGCTTCTGCAACAGCGATTCTTTCCTTGCGTGGGTCGATGATGAAGAGAGCACCAGGAATTTCCTTCATGTCCTTGATACCGCCGAGGAACTTCTCGAGCTTTTCAATCTCAAGGTTGAGCTTAACAACTTCCTTCTTTGGAAGGAGTTCGAATGTACCGTCTTCTTCCATTGCACGGAGCTGCTTAAGTCTTTCAATTCTTGTACGAATTGTTGTGAAGTTTGTGAGCATACCGCCGAGCCATCTTGCGTTTACATAGTAAGCACCTGCACGCTCTGCCTCTTCCTTAACGGAATCCTGAGCCTGCTTCTTTGTGCCTACGAAGAGAACTGACTTGCCCTCTACGGAAAGGTCACGAACGAAGTTATAAGCTTCCTCAAGCTTCTTAACTGTTTTCTGGAGATCGATAATATAGATACCGTTTCTCTCTGTGAAGATATACTTAGCCATCTTCGGGTTCCATCTTCTTGTCTGGTGACCAAAATGTACACCTGCTTCAAGAAGCTGTTTCATAGATACTACTGACATTGTTTTGTCCTCCTTTTGGTTTTAAACCTCCGCAGAATCATATATGACAAACATCTCGGAATGAAATGCACCGAAACCATATAAAAGAGTCTGCGTGTGTTTTGCTCGAATATTTTAACACATATTTTCAGATAATGCAAGTCTTTTTTGAAAGTTTATGTGTTTTCAGACAACATAGTTACTTAAAAAATGGCAGCTTCATTCTTTTTTTCTTATATGGACGCTGAACATTCGTGACAATTATAGTATCCTCGCCTATAAGCTCTATGTTATTCCATAATATAACTATATCCTCTTCCCTGCCGAAAAGTCCGAAGCATTTCGGTCTGCCAAAGATTATGATTGCTACAAGCTTAGCATTTTTAGTATCTATTTCAACATCATCAACACAACCAAGTCTACAACCGTCCTTGCCATTTATAACTTCTTTACATCTAAGGTCGGTTATTCTGCAAGTCATATTGCCCCTCCTATGCAAAAAGCTGTGAACCTCCATTATTCATTATATGCACATAATTAATGTATATTTCTAATTCAGTTAATTAATATTTTTCTTATTTAGGCCTATAAAGTGGAATTACAGCCATTATAAAGATGTGGCTTAATAACGGCTGCAAAGAAACACCAGAAGAAATATGCGAGATTATTGAAACAGAATATAGCAAACGAACACTATAAAATAAAACCGCCCTCGTATAGGACGGCTTTTTGCTATTAAACTTCAGATAAACGCTTTAAATTATCAATAGCTTCCTTTGCGTCAGAAGCTTTGAAAACGCCTGTTCCTGATACGCAAACATCAACACCAAACTTAGCAGCCTGAGAAATTGTTTTATCATTAACTCCACCATCAATTTCTACAAGCATATCTTTGCCCAACTCTTTGGCTTTTTCTTTTATAGCAGTAACCTTAGGAAGCATATCTGCCATAAAGCTCTGTCCGCCAAAACCAGGCTCTACTGTCATAACAAGTATCAAATCAACCTGTTCTAAGTAAGGGAATACTTCCTCAGCAGATGTCTTTGGCTTTATTACAAGTCCAGGTTTTACCCCAAGGGACTTAATCTTATCAATAGTTGCTTGAATATCAGATTTTGCTTCAATATGGAAGGTAATTATATCCGCTCCCGCTTTAGCAAACTGCTCTATATAATCAAGAGGATAATCAATCATAAGGTGAACATCAAAAGGAAGCTTGGAATATTGGCGAAGTGCAGATACTATCGCAGGGCCTATTGTAATATTAGGAACAAAATGTCCGTCCATAACATCAAGATGAATCCAATCTGCTCCACCCTTATCTATTCTGATTAATTCATCTCCCATTTTAGCGAAATCACAAGAAAGCATTGATGGTGCAATCTTCATTATCAATCATTCCTTTTCAGAGTTTTTATGGTTTTCGTATAGTCGGTGCAACTATACCTACTATTATGCAGAAAACATACATAATCAGCAATTCAAGGATATTAAGTCTTGCAATTCCTGATATAAATGTAATTACACCAACAAGAACAAAACCTAAAATAATTCCTGCCATTTGCAAGAAAATTGAAAGTGTAACATTTGATTTAATTCTTATACAGCCCGAAATTGCTCTTGCAAATGACTGTATTCCACCCTTTGTTGCAATATATGCACGAGTTTCTTCATCAGGTGTATCTGTCATTTCCTTAGTTATATTTCCCAAACCTGTTGGCAATATCTTAACTGAACGATAGAAAACACCAAAATCTTCTGCAATTCTATCTTGAGTTATATTAGAATCAATCGTTCTCACAAGAATAGTAACACCATTCTGTTCGAGATTTCTAAGCTCCTCAGCGATATATGAGCTGCCCTTATAAGTAACTATAAACATTGCAACAAGCTCTCCGCCAAGTGATAAATAAACCGCTTGCTTGCTCTTATCTGTATACTTCTTTTCATATTCAACAGATGGCACTTTAATTCCGTGAGCTTCAAGAAGCCTGCGGTTTCCGAGAAGTATTCTTTGACCAGCTACCCAACCAACAAGTCCAAGACCGTCCTCATAAATAACGCTTTCAACATGAGGTAATGTATCTCTCTTACTCTTGATAATATTATCGAACATACTCGACATAGGTGCTTTAACTGCAAACATAACCGCTGCCGCACCACGAATAGCGTCATCTACCTTACTTCCGCTAAAGGTTTTTATTCCGCTCATTGTAACAGTTCCTGATGGATATAAATCATTTGCATCTACAATAATAGCGTTTGTATCACAGAATTGCTTTACTGATTCATAGCTTGTAACCATAGACCCTTTTTTAACAACTGCTGAGCAGAGCTTTTTAATTGGAAGGTTGACAGCTACGAGCTGACAAACAGGTGTAAGTATTATTGCAAAAAGTGCGAATGCACTTGCACCCTCTGCAACTCCCCCTCCAATAAACGCATAAAGTAAGGCTGCAACAATAGCTACAACAGAGGTAATCGGGGCAATCTTGGAAGCAATATTTTCGCTTGGGTCAGGGGCATATGAAAGCTGTAAGAAATTACTCAGGAATTTTGTCTTCTTTCTATATGCAATAAGGGGTTTATTAAGAGGTGCTCCCATAAACATTCTCTTTGCATTTCTTTCATCTGTATAAATCTTGCCCGCATAAAGCTCAGGATTTTTCATAATAAACTTAAAGTTATCATGTACACGAGTAATTATCAGCATTCTACCTATACAATTAAGCAAAAGTCCAAGAATTACAAGTGTTGTATAGTAATGCAGATAACCATTTATAAAGCTTTGTGGAGAGAAAAACGATACAAAGGCTTGAAGTATTCCTGCGAAAGATGCAACTGCAAGGCTTGTATCAGAATTGGCCTTGAAATGCCTTAGTGGTATTAGCCCATTTATTATCGGAACATAACAAGCCACTACACATACACACAAAATTATGGCATTTAAAAACGCAACTAAAAGCCAGCCAAAAGGCATATTCATAAAGGTTTCGCTTATAACCCCAACAAGTATATCTAATGTTATTGAAAAGACAAGTCCTATCGCAACAATTATTGAACGGAATGTAAGCTTACGATAATTGTTATTTATCTCTGAACGAATTTCTCTCTCATCATTCTTACTTGAATATTCTTCAATTTCTCGATTTTCTCCATTGGAATCAATATCATCAATGTCAAAATCTTCATCATCACTAAAAAGCTTTAACATTTGAGTTTTCTTTTTTATAGCTTTTTTAGCCTCAGATGCCTTATTATTTTTTTTCTTTTCGGTTTTTGGCTTTGCAGTTTTTTCTGGTTCAGGCTGAACAGCTTCTTTTTTTTCCTTTATATCAGGCATTATTTCAGGACGCTGTTTTTTACGAATAAAACTCGGAACAGCCATCTTAACCGCAGGTGGTACTGTCGGCATTTTAGGCTTTGGAATTTTCACCTTGTGTGTTTCTTCTGCCTTTGTTTGTTGCACCTCTTGCTTATGAATAGGTTTAACTACTGATGTATGTTTTTGTTCTTGTTGTGGTTGAGCTTTTTGTTCTGATTCAACCTTTGCAGTAGCTTTTTGTTCTGGCTCAGGATTTTTTTTAAGCTTTTTAAATGAAAATTCACCAAAAACAGAAGTTTTTCCGCTCTCATCATTTTTTTTCTTCTGTTCTAACTGTTTTGACTGTTCAGACCTTGGTGGATTTTGCTTATCATCAGGTGGTGTAGGTGGTTCAGGTGACTTTGGTTTGTATTTATATGCACGATATTCACTTCTTACCGTTTTAGTAAACTTACCCGCCATAACTACAAAATTATTTTTTTCTGATGGACGACTATATGTAAGCAGAGTTTTAGGTATATTATCCTTTACAAAATCAAGCTTAAATTCCTGAATAAGCTTTTCATCTTCTATAATAATAGGATTAAACTGCTTTTGCTGAACTACTGGTTCGCTTGATTTCTGTTTAGGCTTTACTCTATCAACAATTCTGACGAAAGGATTCTCGCTATCTTCAGCCTTTTCCTCGACAACCGCTTGCTTGACTGGTTCAGTCTTTTCCTCGGCAACTTCTTGCTTGACTGGTTCAGCCTTTTCCT
>ERZ773208.2117-NODE-2117-length-14074-cov-6.242243_pt1 | contig 14074 bp, 14 predicted proteins | sample MGYA00581006_ERZ773208 | MGnify/ENA primary metagenome ERZ773208 (study PRJEB29015, sample SAMEA2737793) | human gut metagenome | biome: human gut; feature: human-associated habitat; material: faeces | place: China | collected 2012 ... | reverse complement strand
AGTATTGTTTTTAAATAATATCATAGTAGCTATAATAATAATAATTATAATTATTAGATTAATTATTTTATTATTCTTTTTATTTATATTACTTTGAATATTAATTATAGGAAGAGTAAAAGCAACAAAAGTACTTAGTATCCATTCAATAGAAAGAAAGTTTTCGATACGATCAATAAAACCAAAAATAGATATTTTTTTTAAAGTTATATAAACAGGATATTGATACATTGATATGAGGTATCTACCTAGACAAGCACTTGCGACTAATGACATAAAAATAATCATTATTGTAGTTACTAAATATGTTATTATGATATATTTTGTTGTCTTATAATAATTTTCTATTTCTTTTTTAGGTATTATAAGAAGACTACCAATAGGTATAGTTAATACTAAACTATATGTCATCCCTGCAATAATAGGATTTTTTATTCCATACTCTAGTACTGGTTTTAAGTTATCTAATTCTATCTCTGGTATTAAACCAATTGTAGCCATAATAAATAATATAATTATAATCAAAGTATATATTAAACTTATCTTTGATATAGTTGTTATTCCTTTATTAGAAGTATGATAAGCAGTTAGAGATAGAATAATAATAACTAATGTAATAGGAGTATCAGTCAAATATTGAGATATTATAAAATTACTAGTATTAAATAAAATAGTTATAGCTAAAATAAAATATAATATAGTTAAAAAAATATTAATAATAGTACCTAGAGTATTACCAAATATTATTTTTGTTTTCTGATAGATTGGTTTATCTATTTCATAATTAAAGATATATATAAATATAAAGAGAGGTATTAGACCAATTATACTTCCTATTATAACACCAATATATGAGTCAATACCGGCTATTTTAATAGTTATATATGGAGCTATACCTAAAGTACAAGAAAATAATATTAGAAATAGAGTACTAGAAAATTCTATATTATTTATTTTTTCTTTCATATCTTAATCCTCCTAGAGTACTACCTTTTTCATATAATCTTACATTAGCTTTAACTTCTAATTTAATTTTAGGATATATATCTTCATACCAGTTAGTACAATTTTCTTTAAAATATTTATAATTAGTACGATAATATAATTCTTGAAAGCCAAAGACATCAGTATCATATTTTTCTCTAATACTATTAAAAGTATCAGTTATTTTTTTTTCTAATTCCATATTTAAAGCTTTATTTAATTTTTCTACTTCTTTTGGATCTTTGAGATCGATATTACTTTGTATTTCTTTAGTTTTAGAATAACCTGATATATCTATTTTAATAATGTTATTTTTGATATCTAATTCTCTTGATACTTTTATTCTATTAGGCTCAAATATTATATAACCATCATAATAATTCATTTTAATAATAGTTTCTTTTAATTTACCATTAATTAAATTTAATATTTTTGATTCTTCTAAATCTAAATAACCTAATATTTTATTATCTTTAGTAATAGTACTTCCATCTATTTTCACTATTGCTTTAGGAGAAGAAGTTGTTATGTTTTCTTTTTCATCTCCTATTTCATAATTACCATATAGAGTCATTGAAGGAAGAACCACTTCCAAATAAGGGTCAATATACATATTTAATAATTCATTTAAAGTTACAGGATAAGCCATTCCTAGTACTTTACTTTGTAAATCTAATGATTTTATTATATTTGATGAAGATAAACTAGTAAGAAGCGTTTGAAGAGTAATAGCTTTAGTACTATCTTCAGTTTTAGCAACAATTATTTTAATTTCCGTTCTAGATTCAGGGTCTCTTGCAAAATATTCTAATACTTCCTCAAGATGATTATTTACTACTTCTTCACTTAAGACAATAATTTCTAACTGAGCAGCATATAACTGTCTAGGAGACTCTAAAACTACTTTACGAAAGGCATCTTGAAGCGAAGAAGATGAACTATTATAATTTATAAATGGAGAATTATTACTACTAGAAGCATCTTGCTGTTTAATAGGATTTATTACTTCTGCTATTACATAAAAGTTATTATCTTTATAATCAATGCTAACAGCAGTAGTAATACCTAGTTCATTAAGTTCTCTATAGTTGTAGCAGCCACTTAATAGAGGTAATAATAATATTAAAAATTTAATTCTTTTCATAACTGACCTCCCTAATAATATTATTAGTTAAATATTTATTTCTTTTATTTCTTTTAAGCAAAGGAAATTTAATAATACTATTTTTTATATCACTATCAATAGGAGTAAATGGCATAGTAAAAGCTTTACCATAAGAATTAATACTACATAGATTAGTAGTAAATATTATGAATACAATAAATATACCAAAGATACCAATCGTAGTACCTCCTAGCATGAAGAGAATACGATACCATTTAATAGCATTTGATAGTTCTGGTTCCACTATTACTAAAGCACTAATCGCAGTAATAGCCACTATTATAATCATAATAGGAGAGACAATACCAGCATTAACCGCAGCTTCTCCTAATATTAAAGCACCAACAATGGATAGAGCTGAATTAGATACATTAGGAATTCTATAATCACTCTCTCTTAATATTTCAAAGGATATAAACATAAGTAGTGCCTCAAAGAAAGCCGGAAAAGGAACAGTGCTTCTTTGAGAAGCAAAACTAGTAAGTAGTTCTAAAGGAATCATTTCTTGATTGAAGGTAGTTAAAGCAATATATATACCAGGAGTTAATATCGTTATAAAGAAAGCAAGATATCTTAATATTCTAGTTAGTGAATTATTTATATAATTAGAGTCCTTATCATCTTGAGATAGAAAAAAATCATTAATATCGATCGGCATAATTAAAACAAATGGACAGTTATCAATTATAATAACTGTTTTACCACGAAGTAGGGAAGATACTACTTTATCTGGTCTTTCAGTAGTAATAGAAGTAGGAAAAATAGTTTTAGTTTCATTCTCTATTAGATGTTTCAAAGTACCAGCATCAGTAACTCCATCAATCTCAAGACTATTTAACTTATTAATAATATTATCTTTAATTTTAGAATCAGTTAATCCTTTAATAGTTAGAATACTTATCTTATTTTTAGTATATTTACCTAATTCCATATCTTCATTCCATAATTTATTAGTTTTTAATCTTCTTTTAATTAGACCAATATTAGTTTCAATATTCTCAGTAAAAGAATCCATAGCCCCTCTGATAGTGGTCTCTGTCATAGGTTTTTCAATACTTCTAGTTAGATTCTTTTTTACTTCTAACGCAAGTGAATAGTCATCTTCAATTAGAAGTATTACAAACCCATTATTTAAATATTTACAAATATCTTGATAGTTATTTATTTCTTTTATTTTAATATTACTAATATTATTTTTTATGACATCATATAATAATTCTTTTTCTTGATATATTTTTTCTATATGATCTAAACTTCTATAAATAAAGTTAGACATTTTATCTTGATCAGTTAATACCTCGTTATATATTATATCTATTTTAATATTATTTATATATTTTTCTCTATATACAATATAAGAACTATTATTAGTTTCTTCTTTTAATTTATTTATTATTTTAGTATTCATATCACACCTCTTTATTATTATGGTAAAAATATGTAATATTATTTATTATTTTCTTCACTTTCAGTCTATCGTCTTCCAGTGTTAGTTTAAGCCTTATAAATAAGTCTTAAACTAATATATCATCCATATCTATCATACATAAGCATAATATATATACTTAATTAATGTTTAATACATATAATAAATTTTTTTCTTAAAGACTATAAATAGGCTTTAAGAAACTTCTTAAGACTATGGCTTAAGAAGAAATAAATAATGTAAAATAATGTATATTAATTGACAAAAAGTATAAAAAAAATTATAATTATACTAGAGGTGGTTTAGCGTGAACTATACAAGTAGAGAAGTAGTAAGAAGATTAAAACAATATGATATGTTTCAAAATAGTCTAAATTTAACTAATGATGAAATTCAAAAAGAAAGAATATGTGATCAATTAGATAAAATAGAAAAACAAATACTATTAGATACAAATACAGAATATGAAGAAGAATATCTAATGTTACTTAGTAAAAAAGCAAAATTTCTTGATGAAGAAAAAACTAGACTTAGAAGTATAATAACTTTAATTAATGATCGAAAAGAATATCTAAATAAGAGAAAGAATGAACATAAAAAAATTACCGGTTCATTAGTAGAACTTACATCTTTCTTAGGAGAAGATAAACTATCTACATATAAAAGAAGATTAGACATAATTGAAAAATATGAAGAAAATAAAAAAGAACAAGAAGAATTAATTAAAGAAATGAAAGTACTAGATATAAAGATTAGTGAAGCATCTAGAAATGTAAAAGCAAATACTAGATTAAATGAAAGTCTTGAAAAGAAAATGATAAATTTATTAGATAAATCTCTAGATAAATTAGGATTATATAAATTAGTAGAACATCGCGAAGAAATATCTAAAAAACATTCAGAATTTAAGTATGCACTAGCTCTTGCTAAAGATAATTTAAAGAGTGCTAATGAATTAGGAGAACCAGAATATATTTTAGAATGTAATAATATGTATAACGAAGTTAATACATCATATTTAAAATATAATGAAGACATAAATATTATTAATTTAATCAATATATTTGATCAAAAGACTTCTAATTACGATGAGTTATTAGATAAGAGAGAAAACATCGATACCATATTAAAAAATATAACTTCTACTGAATTATATAAAGAAATAAATAGTGAACTTTCTAAACAATATAATACAATAAAATTAGAGGGTAATGATATAAAAAATTATGAATTCCTAAAAGAAGAAAGAAATAAGAGAAATAAAAAACTATATGATATAGATGAAGAAAATAATTCAAAAGAATTCAAAGACGTTTTAGAAGAATTAGTTAAAAACGAAAATAGATATCGTGAAGAACAAGTAAAGAAAGCTAGACAAGAAGAACAAGTAGAAAGACAAAAAAAGATAGCTGAAGAACAAAAAATAGAGGCTGCCAGAGTAAGAAGGCAAAAACTAATTGAAGAAGCAAGACTTAAAGAACAATTAGCCGTAGCAGAAAAAATGAAAAAACTTCAAGATGAAACCGTTATCAAAAAAGAAACTAATGAAACAGAAAAAAATATTAGTAAAGAATATGAAAAAATATTACCTAAAATAGAAGAAACCAAAGAAAAAGAAGAAATAAAAAATCCACTTAAAAATAAAACATTAGAAGACATTATGACTAATGATTTTGATACTGACGAATTATTTGAAAATACAAAGATAACTCCTAATAAAACTGTTAAAGAAGAAATAAAAAATACAGTTAAAGAAGAATTACCACTTTGGAATATGGACGTTTCAGAAAATAAAGAAATAGCAAAACCTAAAGAAGAAGTAAAAGAAGAACCTCCTAAAGAAGAAACTATAGATTTATTTAAAGAAGAAGAAGTACCTAAAAAAATAGAAGTACCCGAACCAATTCCAAAAGAAACTGCTGAAGTATCTAAAAAAGCCTCAAGTATATATGATATCTTAGAAAATAATAGTAATATAATATGGAAGACTACTGATACATCTAAAAATAATAATAAAATACCAGTAATAGGTAATAATAAATTAAAACCAGAAATAATTAATAATAATGATAACATATCATTTCCAGATTTAAAAAAGAAAGAGGGTGAAGTATTATGGAAGGAAACTCTATAAAATCTTTTGAAAATCTATGTAAAATATTTGAAATGAGAATTAAACTAGATAAAGAAAGAAATATTAAGACTCCAAGTGATGTAATTGATAATTATGAAAAATATGCCAAAAAAATAGATTCCATCTATAATAAAGAATTTGAAAAAGAAATTAGAAATTTAATATCACCTGAGGTTACATTAGAAAAAGAAGAAACAAGATTAAAAAGATTAATAAAATTACTAGAAGAACGTTTAGATAAAAGAAGAGAACTAGAAGAACACTTCTATAACTCTACTGGTAAGTATATAGATGGCTTTCAATTAGTAGTATCAGAAGACGAATTAGAAGAAAAGAAAACAAGATTAGATACAATAACCAAATATCTAACTACAAAGTCAGAAATAGATGAATTAACTACTAGTATATCCAAACTAAAAAATTCCTTAATAGAATTAGAAAACGAAAAAGAAGAATACACAGAAAAAAATAAAGTCATGGAAGATAACATATATTCTTCATTAATGACCTCAATAAAAAATGATGAATATTTTACTAAAATAAATGAAGATAATTATAATATAGAATTATCTACAGTTGAAGATAAAGTAAGAGAAAATGAAGAAACATTAGAAGTAACTCTAGATAGTGTAAAAAGCCTAATGAATAGTGGTACTGATGATGATTATACATCATATATAGAAGATGCCGAAAAGAACTATTATATTTGGAAAAATAGAGAAATAATTCTAAGAATATATGAACTAGTAATAGCTTATGAAGAAGACTTTGATAGAATCATGGCCAAAAGAAATAAATTAGAAGATTTAATTGAAGAAAACAATCACTTAAAAAATAAATTACATATAGAAGATAATAACGAATTATTAGATTTTGAAAATCTATTATTAGAACAAAAGGATACTTTAAATAGTGAAAAAGAAGTATTAGAAAATATAGTTAACTATACAAGTAGAATAAAATTTAAAGAAGAACGCTTAGAAGAATTAGAAGAAATAAATAATTCTTATGAAATATTAACTATTCTAAGAGAATATGGAATAATTGATACTTATGATACAGAAGAAGAAGCTGAAGAAATACCAGAAGAAGTTTCAGAAGAAATACCTGAAGAAGATGCCCCAAAAGAAGAAGTACTTGAAGACATAGTAAATGACACCATAGATCCATATCGCATTAAAGAAGTAATAGATTATCCAAAAACATTAAATATTGGCCTTGCAAAATTAAAAGGTGAAAGTGTCAGAGAAACAGTTAATAGAAAATTAAATCCCAAACCTAAAAGTAATCTCTTTGATGAATTAACCAAAGATATGCAACCAGAAGAAAAAGTAGAGGAAGCTCCTTCTACTAATGAGAGCGTCAAGGAAGAACCAAAACAGCCAGTTAAAGAAGATATAGTACCGGAAACAAATAATATAACACCAGAGCCAATATGGACTATGCCTACTGAAGAGATAGAACCAGTAAAAGAGTCAAAAGAAGAAAATCCAGTATGGACTATTCCTGTAGTAGAACAGGCTAAAGAGGAACCAATAAAAGATGAAGAAATTAACAAAATTAATTTAGAAAATACAAATAATATGTTTTGGATACCAGTATCTGATTCAAAATTAGAAACAAAAGACTTTCCTAACATAAATATTCCAATTAATAATAAAAACTTTTCTAACACAAAAGACAATTTTGGCTTTCCCGATTTAGAATAAAAAGAGGTGAATTATGATAGATATAGATAAAGTAATTATACTAGAAAATGAAGAAGAATATTTAGTATTAGATAAAGTAAATTATGAAAATATTGAATATTATTATATAGCAAAATTAAATGAATCAAGAACAGATATTGAAAACAATTATAAATTAGTTACCATTATAGAATCATCAGGTAATAAAGTAATAAGTGAAGTAACAGGAACATCATCATTAAAGAAAATACTTCCCTTATTCGAAAATCATTTATAAACAAGGTTATCCTTGTTTTTTAATTTATAAAAAAATAATATCAAATATTATTGCTATTATTACAATTTATGATATAATATTATTTACCTAATAATTAAGTTATAACTAACTAAAAATCAAATAGTAGGAGTAATATGATACATTATCAATTAATAGGAGCAGTAAGAGAACCTTATATCGAAATAAATAAAAATCAAAAACCAGTAAGTCTCTACTACCAATCAATAAAAGAAAGTTTTATATTCCATCCAGTAGCAATGTTACCAATCAAAGACTTTAATAAAACATTAGAATTTTTTGATTATGACACTAATAGAGATAATTATGATAAAAAAATAACAAGAATAAAAAGCAAAATCAAGAAAAATGACAAATAGTTCATTTTTTTTGTAAAGTATATTTAAAAAAAAACAAAAATGTAGTAAAATGAATATAGGTGATAGAAAATGCATTCATATGTTGTTGAATATTTAAATGAAAACGAATTTAAAAAAATAGAAAGATCATTAAAAAAATATAATATGTTAGCCTATAAAAAGTTAATATTTGATTATGTACCTTCACTTCGTGATGGTAACTTTCAAGGAGTAGTAGTATCAAAAAATAGTAAAGAAGGTATAGTAAAATATGAATTAAAACTTCCTACTGATAGAATGTTTTCTAAAGTACATGGAGATATAGTTTTACATTATACTTTATATGAAAATCAAAAATTAATAATGTTAGATACTATAACTCCTGAAGAAATATTATCTGAAGGCCATCAAAAAGAACTTACTACCTATAAAGGCGTTATGGTATCTAAGTCTCATGCCGAAAGAGATATGTTTAAGATAAACTTACTTAATAGTATGAATAAAAATGGTTTCTTAAATATAAGTAAAAGAGCTTTAATAATCTTATCTTCTATAGTCTTAATTGTAATAGCAGTAATTATATATTTATTAGTAAAATAATTATGAAAAAAGAACCTTGGGAAAATACTATTACTTTAATCTCTTTACTAGCAGGAACACCATATATCATAAAAAAAATCTATGTAAAAGATTATGGCTCTGCTGAAATAATATCTTCAAATAGAGAGTGGACTTCTGATAATGGTGAAGCATTAATACTAGGTAAAGAAGAGGATATCTTATCAATACCAAATAATAGTATAGTAGAAATAGGAAACATAAGAAAAATGTTACAGCAGTTGTATCAAGAAAACAAATCATTTGTTATAGGAAATAACTTTTATTATCCATTTGGTATAGAGTTTGAAAATAACAAGAGATTAGAAGTACCTACCAGTTTAAATAACATTATCTATTATGGAAATAGAAAAGATTTATTAGGAGTAGTAACTAAAGAAGTATATAACTATGTATTATTTAATAATTTAGATATAAATGAAGAAGATAAAGAATATTTAATTAGTAAAAAGAAAATAAAAAAAATATGTCATTACTAGACATATTTTTTATATTTCTCTATATAAATCAGCATTCTTATAAGGATCCTTAGGATCAATATAATCAACAAATAAAATACCATTTAAATGATCAAGTTCATGCTGAAAAGCAATAGCTAAATCCTCTCTAACACGATATTTACGTTTATTACCATCCAAATCATAAGCTTCAACTGTAATTCTTGCATGTCTTGGAACAATACCTTCAACTTCTCTATTAACACTAAGACATCCTTCACCTTCACCAGCATAAATCATTTCTTCTGAATAAGAAATAACTTTTGGATTAATTAAAATATAATCATCAAATACCCCATCCTTAACTTCATAACATACAACAAAGAAATTCTTATTAATACCAAGTTGTGGAGCAGCAAGTCCCATACCAGGCCTTAAATCATATTTTTTAGATAATTTTTCAATTTGTGAATATCTTAAATGTTTTAACATTTCTGGTATAATATCTTTATATTCATCATTTAATGGAAAATCAACATCAGTATTTTTAGCCCTAACTCTAGGATCTTTTTCATCTAAAATATCTTTAGTTCTAAGCATATACTTCATCCCTTTCTTTAACTTCTAATATTTTATCATAAAATTATAAAAAATGAAAGTGTTAAAGAAAAAAAGGGAAATAATCCCTTATATTAAGCTGCTAATCTAGTACCAATTATAATAACAAGTAAGATAAATAATACTAGTACAATAGCGGCATTACTACCATAACCATAGTTACCATAACCATAGCCATAACTAGGATAAGAATAATTCATAGCATTAGAACATCCACAAGAACTACCAGTATTATATCCTCCAGAATATCCACCATAATAATACATAAAAATACCTCCTTTTCGATATCTAATATATTTTACTCAAGTATTCATTTTTTGTTATAACATACACCTAAATTTTTAAATTATATTGCATAATATTATCTAATATGCTATATTATAAGTAGAAATAGGAGGATATATGAATAAAGATAAAAGATTATTATTAATATGTATAGTAGTCATATTAGGACTAATAGGCTGCAATATATATTTACAATATGAAAATGACAAATTAACTAAAGAAAAAGATAATGTAAAAGAAGAAGTAACAGATAACACCACAAATACTAAAGAAGTATATTATGATTGCTCATTTACAAAGACATATAGAGTAGTAGACCTATTAGATGGCTATATAGCAGAAGTACCAGAAATGTCTTATGTAGTAGTAGATCAATATTTAACACATAGTGCCTATTCTCATATAATAACTAGTGAATTAAAGAAAAAATTAGAAGTAAATAAATATTATGAATTTACTTATACATTAAAAGGAACTACTAACAATAAAATAAATAATATAGATGATGTATTAAGTTATTTTAGTTTTAATAATGCTATTAGAAGTGATAATAGACTAAAAGTATTGCTAGAAGTAAAAGAAACAGATAAATTAGGAATGGGACAAATACAAGAAGACATTTGTAAGAATAAATAAAAGATAAGTATTAATATTTTATAATATAAAAGCATAGTTTTTACTAGGTGATTTAAATGAAAAAAATATTAATACTTTTACTTTTGCTTATATCTATTCCTTTAGTAAAAGCTGAAGAAACAGAAGATTTAGCTCCTAATGCAAAGAGTGCTATTATGATTGAAGCATCAACTGGAGAAATACTATTTCAAAAAAATAAAGATGAAAAATTAGCTCCAGCATCAATGACCAAAATGATGAGTATGCTTCTTATTATGGAAGAAATAGAAAATGGTAATTTAAAATGGAATGAAATGATAACAACATCAGAGAAAGCATCAAGTATGGGAGGAAGTCAAATCTTTCTAAAGGTTGGCGAAAAAATGACAGTAGAAGATTTATTAAAAGGAGTAGCAATAGCATCAGGAAATGATGCTGTAGTAGCACTCGCAGAACGCGTATCTGGTAGTGAAGAACAATTCGTAAAAAGAATGAACATTAGAGCCAAAGATTTAGGATTAAAAAATACTAACTTCATAAACGCAACAGGATTAACTGCAGACAATCATTACTCATCAGCATACGATATGAGTCTAATAGCCAAAGAATTAGTAAAACATGAAAAAATACTAGAATTTACTTCAACATACGAAGACTATTTAAGAAAAGATACTAAAAGTCCATTCTGGTTAGTAAACACCAATCGTTTAGTAAGATTCAAAGAAGGAGTAGATGGCCTAAAAACAGGGTTTACCGATGAAGCGGGTTATTGTTTAACCGCTACAATGAAAAAAGATAACATGCGTTTAATAACCGTAGTAATGAAAGAAGAAAACACTAGTAAAAGAAGTGCAGATACCACTAAAATGTTAGACTATGGATTTAATATCTATATGGTTCAAACCATATTAGATGAAAAAACAACTATTGAGAAAAAGAAAGTAGAACTAGGAAAAACTCTAACTACAGAAATAGTACCAAAAGAAAACATTACCATATTAAATAAAAAGAGTGATGACCAAAAAAACATCACATACAAAACCAATATAAATAAAATAATAGCTCCAGTAAAGAAAGGAGATAAAGTAGGTACTATTGATATAATTGAAGATAATAATATAATATCAACAATAGATGCTACCGTAAAAGAAGATATATCAAAAGCTAATATCTTAACAATATATCTAAGAAACATAAAAGAAATAATAAGTGGTAATTTAAAAATTTAATAATAAAATAATGACAAAACTAAAAAAATATGATACACTCTAAATGTAGATAAAAATAACTAAAAACAATCTATAAGGATGAGTATAAAATGACTAAAGAAAAGAAATATATGATTATAGGAATATTTATTTTAATGATTACTCTAGTTGGAGGCGTTGGAACATACGCTTGGTTTACATGGAAAAGTACTAGTAATACATCGCTTACCATGACTATAGGTAAAATGGCTGATGTTACATTCTCTTCGGGTAATGATATAAGTACTAATAAATTAGCCCCAGTATATAATTATACCGATGGAGAAAAAACCACTTTTATTATAAACAATAGAGATACTACCAATACATTTCTTAAATATAAAATATTATTAGATATAACTTCTATAGCGGATGAATTAAAAAGTACAAATTTAAAATACAAATTATTAAGTAATAACACTATATTAGCAGAAGGAAACTTTAGTACTTTTGCTAATGGTAGTACAAATACATTATATGAAGATACCTTAAATACCGGTGTTACTGATTTTGTATTTTATTTATATATAGATGGAAATGAAGAAAATAATCTTAATATGATGAATAAACAACTCAATGGAACATTAAAAGTAACAACAGAATCATCTCCAGTAAATTTTGCTTCATATGTAGATACAAAATATAGTACTAGCACTAAAACAGTTGTAACTAATAACAATATAAGTTATAATTACGTTTCTTCATTATCTTTAATAAATGATAAACAAGGTGGAACTGCTTTAGATGCAGATGGAAATATCAGATATTATGGAGCATCTCCTAATAATTATGTTTATTTTAACTGCAGTACATATCCAACTACTAATTGTGAATTATGGAGAATAATTGGTACGTTTGGTGATAAGATAAAAATAGTTAGAAATGAAAGTATTGGTAAATACTCATGGGATAATAAAGACAAAACAACTGGAGCAGAAACTAATTATGGAAAAAATGACTGGACCGATGCTAGACTAATGAAATTATTAAACCCTGGCTATGAATCAGAAACTGGTGGCAGTCTATATTATAATGCCAAAAGTGGAACTTGCTATGTTAATCAAAATAATGCTACCACAGCATGCAATTTCACCTCAACCGGAATCAAAAATGATACCACCAAAAACATAATTGCAGAAGTAACCTATAATACTGCCGGATATAATGATGCCACTCTATATCCTAATGAAATATACACTTATGAAAGAGGAAGTACAGTATATTCTGGCAGACAAACAACATGGACAGGTAAAATAGGATTAATGTATCCTAGTGATTATGGTTATGCTTCCGATTTAACTAAATGCCGAGAAAAGATAAATAATTATAATGCTTCTACTTGCTCTCAGAATAATTGGATATACAATATGGGCTCATTATGGTTATTAACTCATGATTCAGCTAGATCAGATCGAAATTGGAGTATTAACTCATCTGGCAATGCTAGTGTTAATGGTAATGGCAATGGTGGTACTTCCAATGGCCTTTTAGTATTTCCTTCATTATTCTTATCTTCTGATGTTAAAATAATAAGTGGTAATGGTAGTATAAATAATCCTTATCAGCTAGGAGTATAATAGAGTTAGTTTAACTAAACTAATTCTTTTCTTATAGTACTAACTGCAAATATAATAGGTCTAATGAGACTCTGGTATAGACTAAGAATTAGGCTATACCAGACATGAAAATACCTTGAATTTTCATGAAAGAAAAGATAAATAATATCTAATTATGTCGAATTACTTTACAAAATAATATTTTATTGATATACTTATGGTGAAAATAAAGTATATGGAGGATATTATGTTTGAAACACTTACTATTGATGTAACTAATGTAAAAAAAATATTAAAGTGTTGTCCATACTATGATGATATAATTAATAGTGATATCATGTATAATGATGATCTATCTATTGATTTAATAGAATGGTATAAAGATATAATTTTCTCATGTAATGGAGATAATGAAGAAGATATAAAAATAATAAGAAATATAGATAGATGTATGTATATATATATAAATGATAATAAATATAAAAAAGGATTAAAAAAAAGAATAATAAATAATGATATCAATCTAAATGATAATTATAAAGAAGTAGTAAATAAAATATTAAATTATACTGAAGAATATGAAGAGAATGAATTATTAAATATAACTAGTACTAAATGGATTTAGTACTAGTTTTTTTATCTATTTTATAGTATTATATATATAGAGG
>ERZ773208.2112-NODE-2112-length-14092-cov-6.343164_pt1 | contig 14092 bp, 10 predicted proteins | sample MGYA00581006_ERZ773208 | MGnify/ENA primary metagenome ERZ773208 (study PRJEB29015, sample SAMEA2737793) | human gut metagenome | biome: human gut; feature: human-associated habitat; material: faeces | place: China | collected 2012 ... | reverse complement strand
TGCCATCGCATTTGAAGAACGATGGTTGTAGAAATTCAGTATTTCATCATAGTGCTCATAGAAAGTAGCAGCAATGACATTAAAAGAATGCATCCCTGCTTCTTCTACTTTATTATACCATCGTGCCATAGCCAAACGTGCAGCGTCCTTTATGGTGTTCTTAGAGAAAATCATCCGCAGGGAATGGCACAAACCGTATGCCTTTTTGATGTCAGGGTATTCCTCAAATAGGATTGCTGCCCTTTGCTTCTGTTTTTCCGTCCATTTATCAGCTGACTTGAAAAGCAGATACCGGGAGCGTATAAGTAATTCCCTACGGGTGTCGCCATTGGAATATCGGTATGGGACATAATCTTCGTTCTTCCGCTTAGCTTCTTCCATTTCCTCATTGGCCTGCTGTATGGCATCCCAACGGTGTTTGATGCGTAATTCCTGCACGGCATCACAAGCTAATTTCTGAATGTGAAAACGGTCTATTACACGGCTGGCTTCAGGAAATGCAGTCCGTACAATCTTGCGCATGGAGTCTGAAAGGTCAAGTGTCACTTCTTTAACGGCATAACGGATTTCTTCGTCAATTCGTTGCAGTACAGCTATTACATCCTCTGATTTAGTTCCTGCCACGACAGCTACCAGGGAGCACTCTCTCGTACAGGCATCACGGTTGGTTACAAAGGTGTAAAGTTCACCGTTGGAGAGTGAGGTCTCGTCAATCGCCAGATACGGTCCCATATTTTCCGGAAACAGCATCCATTCACCGGCATGGGATAACTGTTCCCAATTACGATATCCGCTGAGGACCTCCTTGTACTGTTTTTCAAATGTATGACCATCTATATGATAGAATTCCTCAAGCGTACGGCAGGTCACTGGGGATGTCTCCATACGTTTCTTTTAAAAAAGCCCCAAATTCTTTGGAGTATCTGGTTCCCTTGGCTACAACATCGAGGTCGATGGGAATACTGAAACTTTTACCTGCGCGCAAGTCCGTCCAACGACGACGTCTGATCTTGAGGATTACCTTATGGTCCCGTATGGGAAAGTCTGTCACATTAACAGCTTCCATAAAACCTTTGGATTCAAAATGTTCGTCATTGCTTAACTTGGGATTCATCTTTTCATCCAGACTGATATGAATCTCTTGAGAGGTTTGTTCGACTCCAGAGATAAGAAAGTAATCTAATATCTGGCAGGCAACACGAGGCTGGCTAGCATGTTCAAATAATCGTTTTTCATAATGCGAAGTAAGCAATACTTTACGAGTATAAAAAATAATCCCCACGAAATTTCTACTGACCCGGTATAGCAGCTTTTTTTACCATTTCTATGATGTTCTGGAGACGGACTTAAAACGAAGCAATGTAAACTATGGATTAGGGATTTGCTTTTCAAGTGATTTTCTTGTATTTTTGTTTTAAACCTGATTCTTATGGATACGATTGTTATCAATGATTTATTCTCGGCAATATTCAATGTGTTGTATTTCGCTGTAATATTAGCAACGATTTTTATTGTTATTTTGGATAATCGTAATCCTGTTAAAACAATGGCGTGGATTTTAGTCCTTTTTTTTCTTCCAATAGTAGGACTTGTTTTCTATTTCTTTTTCGGGCAAAATACGCGTAAAGAAAGGCTGATTAGCCGTAAAGGATACTCTAGGTTGAATAAGCGTCCTTTAGCTGAATATCAGGCTCAGGAATCGTTGAAGGAGCAGATTGGTAAAAGCCATTTAATGTCCTTCTTCACTCGTGTCAATAATGCATGGGCATTTGGTGGAAATACAGTAAGTATTTATACAGATGGCTATTCCATGCTACAGGCTTTAATGCATGAAATCAGTTTGGCACGGCACCATATTCATTTACAGTTTTACATATTTGAAGATGATGCTATTGGACGTTTATTGCGTGATCTGTTAATTGATAAAGCAAGACAAGGGGTGAAAATCCGTTTATTATATGATGATGTGGGATGTTGGCGGGTAGACTCTATGTTTTATGACCAGATGCTGTGTGAAGGCATCGAAGTGCAAAGCTTTTTAAAGGTCCGTTTCCCTCGATTCACCAGTAAAGTAAATTATCGAAATCATCGGAAAATAGCCATTATTGATGGTCGTATCGGATTTATCGGAGGAATGAATATTGCAGAGCGATATATAAAAGGCTTCTCTTGGGGCATATGGAGAGATACACATGTACGTATGGAGGGGAAAGGGGTATATGGCTTGCAAAGCGCTTTTTTGACAGACTGGTTTGCTATTGACCGAACTCTGTTGACGTCTGCTGAGTATTTCCCTAAGATGAAAGATAATGGAAGTGCCATCGCACAAGTAGTAACGTCCGATCCTGTGGGAGAGTGGCATGAGATTATGCAAGGGCTGATGAAAGCAGTATGTAGTGCTCGGCATTATTTTTATGTTGAAACTCCCTATTTCCTTCCAACGGAAGAAGTCATGACTGCTCTTCAGATAGCAGCTTTAGGAGGTGTAGATGTACGTATTATGCTGCCTAAGCGTGCTGATACGTTTATAACGCATAAAGGTTCTCTATCATATCTGGATGAGCTTATGAAGGCTGGAGTGAAGGTCTATTTATATAAGAAAGGTTTCTTGCATTCTAAGCTGTGGGTTTCTGATGACGAATTTGCTTCGGTTGGATCGACGAATATGGATTTCCGCAGTTTTGAGCATAACTTTGAAGCCAATGTCTTTTTTTATGATAAGGACACTGTAAAAACGCTGAAAAATGTCTTTTTGGACGATCAAAAACATTGTCTGTTGTTATCACGTAAAATATGGGAACAGCGTTCGTGGAAAAATAAAGTAATGGAATCGGTTGTACGTTTATTAGCGCCTTTATTGTAGAAGGGTAAGATGAATGCAGGATATTAAAAACTATCACAGTTTTTTCGTGTGATTCACATAAAACAGCCTTATCAGTTCCATCTTTCAGGATAATGATAAGGCTGTTTGTATATTCTTTATTTATTAACGGAAGAATGAGAAATTTACACTTCCATAATGTCGATGTTCTATGAAGTGCGGATGGTTCTCGAAATTTTGGTCTTTTCCATGCTCCAGAACGAAGATTCCGTCTTCTTTCAATAGATTATACTCAAAAATTTTATCAGGTATTGTTATCAGCTCTTTTAAAGCATATGGAGGATCTGCAAATATGAAATCGAACTGTTCATTGCATCTCTCTATGTATTTAAATACATCTCCACGAAGAGGAAGACATTTGTCTGTTTTTACTTCATTCATTACTTTGCAAATGAAGGCATGATGCTGTGGATATTTCTCTACTGAAATAACGCGTTCGCATCCGCGAGAAACAAGTTCTATACTGATACTACCTGTACCGGCAAAAAGGTCGAGTACTGTCGTTCCCTCAAAATCAATATAATTGTTTAATACATTGAAAAGATTTTCTTTTGCAAAATCGGTTGTCGGACGAGCTTTGAAAGTATGAGGGACATCAAAGCGGCGCCGTTTGTAAATGCCACTGATTACTCGCATATAAGTAAAGCTTGTATGTCAAACGGAATATCTTCTATACGTGAAGTGTGTGACGTATTGAATTCCGCTTGAGGATTAATAATAAAGATTCGTCGAAGATATTCTTTAAGCTGGTTTTGTACTTGCTGACGATAAGCTACATTGTCTCCCGTAAGATGTAATTCATCATGTTCCTGATCATACCCTAATTGTTTCCATATGTTCAGCAAATAGTAACTGCAATCACCAGTATTGTTTATTGTATAAGAATTTGCCAATTGTAATCTGCCCTTATCCAAGGCAAATGTATCCATACTATTCCCATGAATATTGGCATATAATTTCTTGTTGTTGCCCAGTTTACTACGATTTGTAAGATATTCTATTTGTGGACTTATTGTAGAGAAAAAACGGGCATTAGGAAGTTGTTCTGACAGAAACAAATGTGTTAACTTGTCTATCGTAAACAGAATGACTAAATTGCTCTTTCCTAATACGTTGCATAGTATTATTTCATTATTCTGTTTGCGGAAGTTTTGATAGAAGATAGTTTCCATCTGCTCGTCTTCGAATAATTCTAATGGGACAGAGGTATAACGGGCAGTATGAATAAGAATATTGACCTGGCGATATGTGTATTTCAACTCTGCTGTTTGAGCTAGAAAAGCTTTAACATTTGCAGCCATCGACTGTTGAGTATTGACAGCGAATGTCTGAAAATAGAAATCACATTCTTCTAAAGGGTTATAGACAGAAAAAGAAAATCCATCCGTACTAAGACGGATGGATAATGTATATTGGCTTGATTTTGTAAAATCAATATTACCGTTGGTCATAAATAATTATTCCCAGTTACCAGCGTTGTTATTAGGCTGTTCGATATCACCAACTCTCAAACCGCAATATTTGCCAAGTTTTTCCTGAGTATCTTTCAAGTTGATTAATTCTTGTCTGTTCAAGTCGCTCAGATATACATCATAAGAAACTTGAGCCTGGAACAAGTTCAATGGTGCACCAGACTTAGTAGTATCTTTGCGGATTGCCATTTCGAATTTAGCTCCGTTTCCATAAGGAACGAAAGACAATGAGTCAGGATTAAATCCTTTGCTGAAAATTGTATCCATTACAGCTACCCACATAGTATCACGACGGAAGTTCTGTAAACCAGCTTTTTCTACTTCGCTCCAGTTACCAGTCTTTTTAGCTTTGTTTATCAATTCCATTGCCTTCTTTTCAGTCATACCGTTGTTCAACTGATCGTCAGTCAAAGCACCAACTTTCATAATGAACGGTAATTTTGCTGTTTTTACGAAGTCGATAAGAGAATCGAAACTTGCAGTATATGCACCAGCATGTACTGTACGATATTCCTGCTGTGCTTTACGGATATCGATTAAGCGTGCAATAATAGCGTCTTCGCGGACTTTTTTCTCTTTGTCGAAATTGATAGGACCCATAATACTACCGTAGCAGATGTATACCAAAACAACGGCACAGGCAGCTAACACAAGATTAATAACTGTTTTCATGATAATATTTGTTTTTTTAGTTTATATTCGTAGCGCAAAAATAAAATAAATAACTTGAACCACGTCAAAGTTATATGAACTTTTTATAGGATATTTATGTTAAATAATGATTTATCGCAGCAAATTAAACGAAATTTTTTCTATAAACCAACAAGTGAGCAAGAAATTACTATTGAATCTTTTATAAATTTCTTATTTTCTCCGAAAAGCGATACTATTTTCTTGCTGAAGGGCTATGCTGGAACAGGTAAAACTGCTTTAGTCAGCGCGTTGGTAAAGACGCTTGACCAGTTGAAACAGAAGTGTGTATTATTGGCTCCTACCGGTAGGGCTGCTAAAGTCTTTTCTCATTATGCTGGGCATTCTGCATATACTGTTCATCGTAAGATTTATCGTCAGCGTAGCTTTTCTAATGAACTGGATAACTTTGTTATAAATTCCAATCTGCATCAGCATACTTTGTTTATTGTAGATGAAGCTTCTATGATTGCCAATGAGGGACTTTCAGGGGGCATGTTCGGATCCGGACGTTTGTTGGATGATTTGATACAATATGTTTATTCAGGAGAGGGATGCCGGCTAATGCTGATAGGAGATACAGCACAGCTGCCTCCGGTAGGTGAAGAGGAAAGCCCTGCATTGTCTGTACCTATGCTCGAAGGATATGGCCTTGAGGTTATGGAACATTGTCTGACAACGGTAGTACGCCAGGGACAAGATTCTGGAATATTGTATAATGCAACATTGCTTCGTCGGTGTATAGCCGAAGAAGAGTATTTTTCTTTGCCCCAGATCAGGCTAAAAGGATTTTCTGATATAAAAACTATTTCTGGAGGAGAGTTGATTGATGCTATAAATGAGTGCTATGATAAAGTGGGAATGGACGAAACGATGATTATCTGTCGTTCGAACAAACGTGCTAATTTGTATAATAAAGGGATACGTAATACCATATTATATAGGGAAGATGAACTGAACACAGGGGATTTGTTGATGGTGGCTAAAAATAATTATTATTGGGGGACGGAGTGTAAAGAGTTGGATTTTATAGCGAATGGGGATATTGCTGTTGTTCGTCGTGTTCGTCGGATTCGTGAAATGTATGGTTTTCGTTTTGCTGATGTTGTTTTATGTTTTCCAGATTATGGAGATTTAGAACTGGAAGTAAAGATTTTATTAGACACCTTGCATTCTGACTCTCCTGCCTTGACAAAAGAACAGAGCGACTGTCTGTTTCATGCAGTGCTTGAGGATTATAGTGATATAAGCGTTAAGCGTGAACGGATGAAAAAAATAAAGGAAGATCCGTGGTATAATGCACTTCAAGTAAAATATGCTTATGCTGTAACTTGTCATAAGGCACAAGGAGGGCAGTGGCAGCGTGTATTTATTGATCAGGGTTATATGACGGAAGAAATGCTTACTCCAGATTATTTTCGTTGGCTATATACAGCCTTTACTCGTGCAACCGACATTCTTTATTTAGTGAATTGGCCCAAAGAGCAGATTGAAGAAGAGTAGTTTGATTATATTACGATGGGTCTTGAGTTCTATATATATTTGTTTTGCACTGAGTTTTTGGATAAATAAGAGCTGTGAGTTCTTTAAGAGTTGTGTGGAGTAATTTGTACGTTGATGGTTTCTAGGATTTTTGCAAATACTGCCTTTTATGGCAGTGTTTAACTATAATGCATCTACTAAGTGATGTAATCTGAAAATCTTATATTGAATTTTTATTCCTGATATTTGGGAGATAATGATTTGTTTGACAGTATGCTAATAAGTGTTTCCCATAGTCCCTAAAAAATAGGATGAAATCTTATGGAAAATGTCTTGGTGATATAATGGAAGACTTTGTATAAATTTTCTAACTTTCCCACTTTCTTTTTGGGAGTTTTTTCGTTATTTTTGCAATACAACAGTATAAAATAAAAATTATGATAGACGAACTATTAGAATACAATCGTGCATTTGTGGGGAAAAAAGGTTACGAAAAGTATTTAACGAATAAATATCCTGACAAAAAGATTGCTATTGTCACTTGTATGGATACCCGTTTGGTTGAATTGATTCCGGCTGCTCTTGGATTGAAAAATGGTGATGTAAAAATGATAAAAAATGCTGGAGGTACGATAGCTCATCCCTTTGGAAGTGTAATGCGTAGTTTGCTGGTGGGTATTTATGAACTTGGGGTAGAAGAGGTGATGATAATCGGGCATACAGATTGTGGTGCACAGCACATGGATAGTAAGGTAATGCTTCGGCATATTAAGGAACACGGGGTAACTGATGAACAATTGGAAATGATGCAGTATTGCAATGTTGATTTACATTCTTGGTTGAGTGGCTTCGATAATGTGGAACAGTCTGTCAGAGGAAGTGTTCATTTGGTGAAGCATCATCCACTAGTACCTAAGGATGTCACTGTCCGTGGATTTATCATTGATTCGCAGACTGGAGAGTTGACAGAGTTTAAGAATATTGATTAAAGAGTCTGGCTTTTTCCTATATCAATCATAGGTATAAAGAAATATTAGCGTTTGAGAAAAAGAGAAAGATATACTAAAAATGATTATTGGGAGTTTCGTCCGTAACTCTCAAATAAAGAAATAGCCGCATCAAATTGATGATACGGCTATTGTATTAATAGGATGTCTTGATATTCAGCTAAAAATTACTTTCCAGAACGTGATTTTAGAAGACTATAGTGTTGGTAACTGTAAGATTACCGTTCTGCTTCTATTGTATAAGTGAAACTGTCTGCGCGATAGTAACCTATGTTATATTCTATAGGTACTTGATTGACGTCATATACAAAGCGTTCACGAATTAGTATTGGATCTGTTGTTTTTATATCAAGTTTTTCAGCTATGCGTTCTCCTGCCAGACTTGCAGATATTTTTTCTTTGCTGGTTTTTACAATAATGCCATAATCTTTTTCCAGCAACTCATATAGAGGACGTGTAAAATCCTCTTCTCCTGTAAGTGGTATTTTAGGATTAAAATAAGAAATGAAATATACGAAAGGATATTCTTTCTTTCCTCTTACTCTTTCTAGTACAATACATTTTACTGCATGCTCAGGATCAATATTGAAGAAATTACAAATTTCTTCTGATGGCTTTTTCCAACTGATATGAAGTTCAAAATTACGTATTTCGATACCGAGCATCTTCATCTCTTGTGAAAAGCTCAACCAATTTTTTACTCCGCCTACTATGCCTTTTTGAGCAACTTTTGTGCCAACACCTTTTTTGCGTATTAACAAACCTTCAAATACCAATTTATTGATAGCTTGTCTGAGTGTATTGCGCGAAATATTTAATCTTTCGGATAAATCAACTTCGTTAGGAAGAAATTTCCCATTTTTATACTCCTCTGATTCAATAAGCTTTCGAAGTATCTCTTCAGCTTGCACATGCAAGGGTTTGCTGCTGGCATGATCTAATTTCATATGTGCGATAGTTTTATTCTTCTGCAAATATAATAGAAAAAAACTTCTTAAACTATTGTTGGATGTAAAATCTTATTTATATATTTGCACAATATATATTATGTATGAACAAATATATAATTTCTAGTAGCCTTATGAACCTTAATTAAGGTTGAGATTATGAGAAAAATCAATTTGTAGGCAATTAAATTTAATAAATGAATAGACACATGAACATTAGTTTGAAAAAAGTTTTTCTTTTGTTTTTAGGGGTATTTTCATTATTTTCTTGCAAAAATGAAGAAAACACCGTTGTAGAAAATTTATCTCAGTATGTAGAGCCACGTATTGGTACAGCTCATTGTCGTTGGTTTCATTTTGCACCTGGAGCAATGCCATTCGGTATGGCAAAACCTGCTCCTTCTACTAATGGTAGTCTTGGAAATAAGTCCGGTTGGGAGGCTACTGGCTATGATTATCGTGATAATACTATTGAAGGTTTTCCTTGTTTGCATGAGTTTCAGATTGGAGGAATATCGTTGATGCCAACTGTCGGAGAACTGCTTACTGTGCCAGGATTGCCTTCTGATACTATTAAGACGGGATATCGTTCTCGTTTCAGTCATGAAAATGAGGTGGTTAAGCCAGGATATTATTCAGTACTGTTGGATGATTATCAGATTCAGGCAGAGCTGACAGCTACAGAGCGTGTTGCTTTTCAACGCTTTACTTTCCCGCAAGGTCAGGAAAAACATATATTATTTAATATAGGTAACCGACAGGGAGAAAGTGGAGCTGTTAAGGATGCTTATGTAGTTTATAATCAGGATGGAACAGTTGAAGGATGGGTGATAACAGAGCCTGAATATGTAAAGAAATACCAGCCAGGAGCAGTTGTACCTTTGTATTTTTCCGCTGTACTTGACAAACAACCGCTCAATTATGGTGCATATAATGGAAATGTCCAACAGTCAGGTGTTCGTGAGTCAAAAGGTGTAGGAGCTGGCATGTATTTTTCTTTTGCTCCAGAAAATCAGGAAGTCGTAACTGCTAAGATAGGCTTATCATATACTTCAGTCGAAAATGCCAGGTTAAATTTACAGCAAGAAGCTTCAGATTTAGACTTTGATCGTGCTAAAGAACGTGCACAAGCTACTTGGGAGGACTATTTAGGACGCATACGGGTTGAAACGGAATGTAGGGAAGATAAAGTGAAGTTCTATACCGGACTTTATCACGCCTTGTTGGGACGTGGTTTGGCAAGCGATGTAAATGGAGCTTATCCTCGGAATGATGGTTCTGTGGGGCAGTTACCTATGAAGGAAGGTACTCCTTTATATAATATTTATAATACAGATGCCGCATGGGGAGCCCAATGGAACTTGTCTCAGCTGTGGATATTGGCTTATCCGGAATATATGTCAGAATATATAAGCAGCCATTTGCAGGCATATAAAGATGCTGGTTGGCTTGCTGATGGATTGGCTAATAACCGTTATGTTTCTGGTGTAGGAACTAATTTGTTGAGTACGATTATAGCTGGCGCTTATGAATGTGGAATTCGTGACTTTGATACGAAAACAGCTTATGAAGCATGTCTGAAAAATGAATTGGAAGGTAAGAACAGACCTTTTGGAGCAGGAAAAGTAAATACGACAGAGTTTGTCAAGTATGGATATGTTCCTCATCAGGATGCAGGTGAAGGCTATCATGAAACCTTTATGTTTTCAGCATCACATACGTTGGAGTATTCTTATAGTGCCTGGGCTGTTGCACAGTGGGCTAAGCAGTTAGGTGATGAAGCTCACTATAGTCAGCTGATGGATTTGTCAAAAGGATGGGAACGCCTTTATGACTCTTCATGCAATTTTATTCGTCCGAAAAAAGCAGATGGAAAATTTGTAGATAATTTTGACCCTATGCAGGTTTGGCGAGGTTTTCAGGAAGGTAATGCTTGGCAATATACTTTTTATGTGCCGCACGATGTAAAAAGCTTAGTGGCTAAAATGGGTGCAGATGAATTTAATCTACGTCTGGACAGTATCTTTACGATTTCTCAAAAGAAGATTTTTAGTGGTGGAACAGAAGTCGGTGCTTTTGCAGGATTACAAACTTTATATAATCAGGGTAATCAGCCTTGCTTACATATCTCGTGGCTTTTTAATGAATCTGGTCGCCCGTCGCTGACACAGAAATGGGTTCGTGCAATCTTGAATGAATTTTATGGTACAGATGGTATTCATGGATATGGATATGGTCAGGATGAAGATCAGGGACAACTAGGAGCGTGGTATGTGATTTCATCTATTGGACTGTTTGATGTGAAAGGACTGACGGATGAGAATCCTTCTTTTGCTCTGGGAGCTCCTCTGTTTGATAAAGTAACTATTCGTTTAAGTGATAAATATTATTCAGGAAAAGAGTTCGTTATCACGACTTCAGGGAATGAAAAGGGAACTTCTTATGTGCAGCAATATTCTTTAAATGGACAACAGTTGCACGAACCTCGTATCCCATTCTCTGAAATTGTAAAAGGTGGACGTTTGGATATTCAGATGGGGAATTCTCCAAAGGATAATTATTAAAAACCATCGCTTAAATTTAATAGTGTTTGCTTGTGAAAAAGTAAACTGATAAAATAGTATTTATATGAATATAAGACGATTATTAGGAGCAGGTGTGATATGGTTGGGAATGTCTGTTCCGGCAATAGCATCTTTAGTGATAAAAAATGTGGAAATCACATCTCTTCCGGCTTTATATAAGTCGGATAGTGGTTTACAGCAGCGAGTTTGGATAAACATTGTGCATGAAGGTGATGTTGAGCCTATAGTTCTTCAGTTGGGTGAAGTTACTAAAAAGGTGAAACTGTATTCCGGAGAGAATAATTTTTATATAGAAATTCCAGAGGTAAGTCAAGCACAGGAAGATGTATTGACTGTGAAGCAAGGTAGAGAAATACTTTATACTGAACCTATAAAGATAAATCCGGTCCGTCATTGGCAAATGAATCTGGTGCAACATACACACACAGACATTGGCTATACCCGTTCTCAAATGGAAATATTGGCGGAACATTTACGTTATATTGATTATGCACTGGATTATTGTGACGCTACCGATAATTATCCGGAGCCGGCAAAGTTTCGTTGGACTTGTGAAATTTCATGGGCTGTCAGCGAATATTTAAAATGCCGTCCGGCGGAGCAGATTGCGCGCTTGAAACAAAGAGTTAAAGAGGGGCGTATCGAGCTTGCTACGATGTATCTTAATTTTGACGAATTGCCAGATGAGCAAACTTTGGCTGCATCATTGGCTCCTCTTAAGCAGTTCCGTCAGCATGGAATGCGTGCGGAGTTGGCGATGCAAGATGATGTAAATGGTATCGGTTGGTGCTTTAGTGAATATTTTGCTGATGCGGGAGTGAAATATTTGAATATGGGTACCCATGGACATCGTGCTCTGATTTGTTTTGATAAGCCGACCGTATTTTGGTGGGAATCTCCTTCAGGAAAGAAAATGCTGGCTTATCGTGCAGAGCATTATAATCAGGGAAATTTTTTCGGAATTCACAATGACGATTTTGAGTCGTTTGAAACTAAGGTGTTGGAGTATCTGAAGCAATTAGAAGATAAACATTACCCGTATGATATTTGTGCAGCTCAACATTCAGGATATTTTACAGACAATGCACCTCCTTCAACCAAAAGCTGTGAAATGGTAAAGCGTTGGAATGAAAAGTATGAATGGCCTAAATTGAGAACGGCTGTTGCCACAGAGTTTATAAAAACGGTGGAAACACAGTATGCGGATAAAATTCAGACAATTCGTGGGGCATGGCCCGACTGGTGGACGGACGGTTTTGCTTCTGGTGCTCGTGAGGCTGCTGTATCTCGTATCACTCACTCAAATGTAATTGCTAATCAAGTAGGTTTATCTTTTGCCAAAATGTTGGGAGCAGAATTGCCTGCTGATATAAATAAGCAGATTGCAGGAATTAATAATGCTTTGCTGTTTTATGATGAACATACGTTTGGACATAGTGAGAGTGTACGTAATCCTTATGGATTGGAAACATGGGAACAGCGTTCGTTAAAGCAATCGTATGCATGGGAAGCATATCGGTATACTGGATTGTTGGGAGAAACTGTTATGGGATTACTTCAGTCATTTACTCCTAAGGCGAAGCTTCCGTCTGTTGCTGTTTTTAATACTTTAAACTGGGATTATAGTGGAGTCGCTAAGGTGTATATTGATCACCAGATACTACCGAAAGAAAAAGATTTTGAAATTGTAGACGCTGCTGGTAATAAGGTTCCGGCTCAGGCAGGAGAAGTTCGTTCTGATGGTACATATTGGTATCTGTATGTGCGAAATGTTCCAGCTTTAGGTTGCGAACGTTATTTTATTAAAGTAAAAGATGCTCCTCGTCCTGTAGCTGAACGGACAATACAATTAGCCGATACACATATCGAAAATGATTGGTATGCGGTTGATTTTAATTTGCAGCGTGGAACAATTAAACATTTATTCGACAAAGAACTTAATTGTTCCTTGCTGACAGATGATGCAAAGTGGGAATTGGGTGAGTTTGTTTATGAAATTATAGACAGTCGTCATCCTATGGAGAAATATCAGGCTCCTCAGTTTTTACGTCGTAGTCCGGAAAAAATCCGTTTTGAACAGTTTGAAAAAGGAGAAATATGGGATACTTATCGCTTCCGTGCAACTACTTCTGCCGGTATTGGTGAAGATAATTTAATGGTGGAGTTCCGTATATACAATGTGGAGAAAAAAATAGAAGTACTTTATCGTTTGCGTAAAAAATCTGTAATCGATCCGGAAGCAGTATATGTTTCTTTCCCTTACCAGATTGAAAATGGAAAAATATTCTTAGATGTTCCTGGTGGAAATATAGAAGCAGGTGTTGATCAAATAAAAGGTTCGTCCAATGATTGGTATACAGTGCAGAATTTTGCAACAGCGCGAAATAGTCACTCACAAGTTGTCATGTGTAGTCAGGAGATACCTCTGATGCAGTTCGGAGCAATTAATACAGGACGTTATCAGGCTGGAGCGGTTCCTCAGTCTACTAATATGTATTCATGGCCAATGAATAATTATTGGGTTACGAATTTTAATGCAGATCAGGTAGGAGAAATGCAATGGAGTTATTTTATAAATTCTTCTGAAGATTCTTCTTTGGAATATGCAACAAAATTTGCGTGGTCTAATAGAATTCCTTTCCTGACTAGAGTGTTACCTGCTGGAGAAGGAAATGATGGAACTAATCAGGTGAAAAATATTCTGAGAATAAATTCAGAGAATGTTTTATTAGTAAATATGACCCCTGTTGAAAATGAAAAGGCTGTTATGTTGCAACTTAGGGAGATTGGAGGTAAAATGGTAGACCTTTCTTTCTCTTCGGATATTGTGAATATTAAAGAAGTGGAAGTATGTGATGTTGTTGGAGAAACAGTTAAAGGTGAACAAGCTGCTTTGAAATTAAAACCTTGGGAAAGTAAATTTATCAAAATATACTGGTAATGTTTATTTGAATACTGTTTTTGATACTAGCTTGAGGGTGTGTCAAAATGCATACCCTCTTTTTTTATGACAAAGCCCCGACTTTCC
>ERZ773208.2098-NODE-2098-length-14181-cov-3.503823_pt1 | contig 14181 bp, 9 predicted proteins | sample MGYA00581006_ERZ773208 | MGnify/ENA primary metagenome ERZ773208 (study PRJEB29015, sample SAMEA2737793) | human gut metagenome | biome: human gut; feature: human-associated habitat; material: faeces | place: China | collected 2012 ... | reverse complement strand
TGAGGGCTATATCCGCCCCGACCACGGCCGTCAGCTGTGGGAGGAAGGCCCCGGCGTCTGCCGCCCCGGCTATGGCAAGTATGACCGTGCTCTGGGCATCCAGTATATGCTGGGTATCTGGGATCTGCTGGACCGTCTGGATGAAGAAAAGAAGGGCTGATGATTATGAAGCTGTCTGATATCAAAAACGGCAATCTGTCCGCCGAGTGGGCAGAAAAGGGCTACGAGCTGCCCAAATTCGACATTGAGGCTGTCAAGGCCAAGACCCACGCCGAGCCCACTTGGGTGCACTTCGGTGCCGGCAACATCTTCCGCGCTTTCCCCGCTGCCGTGCTGAACGACGCACTGAACAGCGGCAAGTACGACCGCGGCGTCATCGTGGCCGAGAGCTTCGACTACGAGATCATCGACAAGGCTTACCAGCCCTACGATAACCTGAGCCTGCTGGTCTGCCTGAAGTCCACCGGCGAGATCGAGAAGAAGGTCATCGCTTCCGTTACCGAGAGCCTGAAGGCTGACTACTCCTTCGGTGCTGACTGGGCACGTCTGGTGGAGATCTTCCAGAACCCCAGCCTGCAGATGATCTCCTTCACCATCACCGAGAAGGGCTACGGCGTTGCTCCCGCTGATCTGGAGCGCGGCCTGACCCCCGTGCTGGCCATGGGCAAGGTCACCGCTCTGCTGTACGAGCGCTTCAAGGCCGGCAAGCTGCCCCTGACCGTGCAGAGCATGGATAACTGCTCTCACAACGGCGATAAGGTCAAGACCGCTGTCCACGCCTACGCATCCAAGTGGGTGGAGCAGGGTCTGGTGCCCGCCGAGTTCCTGGCCTATGTGCAGGACGAGACCAAGATCACCTTCCCCTGGAGCATGATCGATAAGATTACCCCGCGCCCGGACGCAAAGGTGCAGGAGATGCTGGCAAAGGACGGCTTTGAGGATAACTATACCATCGTGACCGAGAAGCACACCTTCACCGCTCCCTTCGTCAACGCTGAGGAGACCCAGTACCTGTGCATCGAGGATCACTACACCAACGGCCGTCCTCCGCTGGAGCTGGGCGGTGTGCTGTACTGCGACCGCGAGACCGTGGACAAGATCGAGAAGATGAAGGTCTGCACCTGCCTGAACCCCCTGCACACTGCCATGTCCATCTATGGCTGCATGCTGGGCTACAACCTCATCTCTGCCGAGATGGCAGACGAGGATCTGCGCTCCTTCATCCAGAAGATCGGCTATATCGAGGCTATGCCCGTTGTGGTTGATCCCGGCGTTCTGAACCCCTACGAGTTCATCGGCGCTGTCATCAACCGCCGTCTGCCCAACCCCTTTATGCCCGATGCTCCCCAGCGTATCGCTACCGATACCTCTCAGAAGCTGGCTATCCGCTTCGGCGAGACCATCAAGGCTTACGAGGAGCGCGGTCTGGACAAGTCCAACCTTGTGCTGATCCCGCTGGTGCTGGCAGGCTATGCCCGCTACCTGAAGGGCATCGACGACAACGGCCAGCCCTTCGAGATCTCTCCCGATCCGCTGCTGGCTGAGCTGCAGGCCATCGTCAACCCCTTGGAGGTCAAGGAAGGCGAGCAGGACTTCAGCTGCCTGAAGGCTCTGTACAGCCGTGCCGATGTGTTCGGCGTGGACCTGTACGCTGTCGGTCTTGGCGAAAAGATCGAGGGCATGGTCAAGGAGCTGTACGCCGGTAGCGGCGCAGTGCGCAAGACCCTGCACAAGTACACTCTGGCCCGCTAAAACTTTATAACGCTATTTCCGTGACCCACGCTGCGCTTTTGCTTTGCCGCAGCGTGGGTTTTTGTTTTGTGAAAATTGTTATGTAAAAATAGACTCCCGGAGCGTCCGCAGACGCTCCGGGATTTCAAAAGAACCATAATTTTCCGCTATTCATGCGCAGAGCAAAGCGGAGCGCATGAAAAATCGTCACGCTGCCCTTATTTCCGGCAGTCGTGCAGGCTGGCGGCGGGCAGGACGCTGCTCAGCAGGCTCCATGCGGCATCCATGCTCTCGTTCAGCAGATAGGCCTGATTCTTCTGGACGTAGATGTACACAGCCTCTTTGGTGCGGTAGGCGCAGTACACGGTGTTCCAGGTGTAGCGGTTGGTGGGCTCGGTCTTGTTCTGCTCACCGGCCATCCAGACCGAAAGCCCGGCGGCGTCCAGTTCCAGCCGGTAGAAGGGACGGGGCAGACCCAGCTTTTTGATCTGCTTGGAGAGGTTGGCAAAGAAGGTACCGAAGTATACGGCGGGCAGACCGATGGCTACGATGGCCAGCACGGCGGTCAGCAGCCCGGCACCCTCCCGCTTGCCGATCTGGCTCAGGCAGATGCCGGCACACACCAGCAGAATGGCGGTGAACACCGCCGGACGCTGCCAGCCCTTGTTGTGGCGCAGCAGGTCAAAAGATGCAAAATCGTGAAAGCTTTTTTCATCCATCTGAACGGAAACGCAAACATTCTGGGTCATAAAGTTACCCTCCTTTTTGGGCATAGTACCACATTTACCGGCAAGAAGCAAGCAAAAGATGCATCGGCGGCGGTGCATCCGGCTTGCAAACCGCCCGCAAGGCGTGGTAAAATAAGATATTATCTGGGGTGTATCTGAAAAGTCGAAAATTTAGTCTATTTCTACAAGCACAGCTGGCTTTTGCGTGAATCAGCCTTGAAATCCACAAAGGATTCCTGCGGCTATTTGCCTTAAATCCCGCTTGTGCTTGCGAAATATTCGTCATTTTCTTTGTTTTCAGATACACCTTACGAAAAAGGGGGAAGCCTTGCATGGAAAAGCGCAACTGGAAGCACAGCGTTACGCTCAAGCAGCGCATGGTGCTGTGTCTGGCAGCATTTTTTGCGGCCTTTGCATTGCAGCTTGCCCTGAACGGCTATCAGGCACGGGCGGTGCAGCAGGTGCAGGACGACCAGATGGGCAACTTTAACGCCATCAGCCGCTTTCAGGGCGGTGTGGAAAGCTCCATCAGCATTCTGGAAGCGTACCGCTGGGAGAACGGCGAGACTGAGGAAATGCTGGAAAAGCTTCAGGCAGCCTGCTCCACCAGCAACGCATGGCTGTGGCGCATCCGATCCAATATGGACGGCTTGCAGAACGTCAGCGATGAGCAGTGGGTGCTGTACGGCGCGGTGGAGACCACCTACGGCAGCTACAACACCCTGCTGGAAGAGCTGGAAGGCTACCTTTCCAGTGGGCAGGAAGCAAAGGCTTCCCAGCTGTACTACAACAAGGTCTCGGTCTGCGGCGGGTATCTGAGCCAGTACACCATGCAGCTGCTGAAAGCCTCGATCCTGGATGCCCAGACTACTTACACCGAGATCTCGGAGCTGGGCGAGCGGATCGCCCTGATGCAGATCGTGGTGGTGGCACTGTGCGTGGCGCTGGGCTGCGCCTCCGGTCTGATGGTCATGCAGCTGCTGACTCCGGTGTCTCAGATGATCGAGGCCTCCCGCGCTATCAGCCGCAGCCAGTTCGATACCCCGGACATCCCGCTGCCCAAGCAGCCGGAGATCGGCCAGCTGGCGGAGTCCTTCAACCGCATGAAGCACTCTATGGCGCAGCAGGTGAGCACCTTACAGGAGAAAAACGAGATCGAGCGGGAGTTGCATCGCCAAAAGACCGAGGCGCTGGAACTGCAGAACCGCATGGAGCGCAGTCGGTTACAGCAGCTGCGCAGCCAGATCGACCCGCATTTTTTGTTCAACACCCTGAACGTCATCCAGCAGATGGCGGGCACAGAGTCCGCCTACCGCACGCAGGCGCTCATCATGGCGCTTTCCCATCTGCTGCGTTACAGCCTGATGAGCAACGATGAGCAGGTGCCCCTCTCCCGGGAGGTGCGCGTTGTGGACGAGTACTACTCCATCTACCATGTGCGCTTTGGCGACCGGGTGCAGATGGAGTGGGCGTTCTCGGACTCGCTGGATCTGACCGAGACTATGGTGCCGTCCTTTATCTTGCAGCCCATCGTGGAAAACGCTTTCAAGCACGGCATCTGCCCCAAGGAAGAGGGCGGCGTGGTGCGCATCCGCATGGTGCCCCTGCGGGAAAAAGGTCTGCTGTGCATCCGGGTGCTGGACAACGGCGTGGGCATTGAGCCGGAGCAGCTGCAGCAGCTGCGCATGGCACTGGAGCAGCCCGCGCCCCGCTGGGAGCATATCGGTATTTATAATGTGGCTGCCCGTCTGCGGCTGCTGGATGCCCGCTGCCGGGTGGTGGTGCGCTCCCGGCCGGGGCGGGGAACTGCGGTGATCCTGTATCTGCCGCTGGTGGAGAATGAGGAGGAATTTGAGGAATGATTCGTCTGTTGATCGCGGATGATGAGAGGATGGAGCGGGAGGCGCTGGCGGATATCGTCATGCGCCGGTTCGAGCATGAGGTGACGGTGGAGATGGCGGAAAATGGCCGCAAAGCCGCCGATACCGCTGTGCTCTGGGAAGCAGACCTGATTTTGATGGACATTGAGATGCCGGGCATGAACGGCCTGGATGCCGCCCGCGCGGTGCTGGAACAGCGGCCGGAGTGCAAGGTGATCTTTATCACGGCGTACAGCCTGTTCCAGTACGCCCACGAGGCGGTGCATCTGGGTGCCTGCGACTATCTGCTGAAGCCGGTGGACCCGGACGAGACCGAGGCCGCCATCCGCCGCGCCATCCGGCAGATCGAGGCCGGCCGCCGCTTGGCCGAGCTGGCTGCGGAAGCCCCGGAGCCGGAAACCGCCCCGGAGCAGGAGACCGAGCCCGCCGGGGAAGGGGAGAGCGACCGCAACGCACTGGTGATGGACCATGTGCGCAAGTATATGGAAGATAACTATATGGCCGACCTCTCGCTGGACAGCGTGAGCGAAATTTTGCACATCAGCCCGGCGTACCTTTCGGCGCAGTTCAAAAAATACCAGAAGATGAATTTTCTGGACTGTCTGACCGAGCTGCGCATCAACGCAGCTAAAGAACTGCTGGCCGACCCCTTCCGCTCCGCAGCGGAGGTGGCCTCCATGGTGGGCTACGAGGACGCCAGTTACTTTGCCCGCGCCTTTAAAAAGCGCACCGGCATGACCCCCACCCAGTACCGGAAGGAAGCGGCAAAGGCAGCCCGGGAGGCGCGGCTGTGACCCGCCGTCAGCTGCTGCGTCTGCTTGCGGCAGCCCCGGCACTGGCAGTTACAGGCTGCACGGCGCAGTCTGCTTCTTCGCAGCAGGAGAAGCCGCTCATTCTGCGCTATGCGGAGAACCAGCCGGAGGACTACCCCACCAGCAAGGCGGCAAAGGCCTTTGCCGAACTTGTGGCGCAGCGCACGGGCGGCCGGGTGAAGGTGCTGGTTTACAGCGGGGCGGAACTGGGCGCAGAGCAGAGCGTCATCCAGCAGATGCAGTTCGGCGGGGTGGATTTTTCCCGCGTGTCCCTGAGCCAGCTGGCAGAGTGCGAGCCGGAGCTCAGCGTGTTGCAGCTGCCTTACCTGTACAGCGATGCCCAGCAGATGTGGCGGGTGCTGGACGGCAGCATCGGGGATGAGTTTCTGGCCATGCTGGATGGGATGGACTTAGTAGGGCTTTCGTGGTTTGACGCCGGTGTGCGCAGCTTCTACACCCGGGAAAAGGTGACCGGGCTGGATGATTTGCAGGGGCTGACCATCCGGGTGCAGGAGTCGGACATGATGAGCGACATGATCACCGCACTGGGCGCAAAGCCGGCGCAGGTGGTGTACAGCAAGGTGTATGCCGCCCTGCATAATGCCGAGATCGACGGGGCAGAGAACAACTGGCCCAGCTACGAAGTGATGGGACACTACGAGGTGGCGCCTTTTTTCCTGAAGGACGAACACACCCGGGTGCCGGAGGTGCAGCTGGCCAGCCCGGCGGTGATGAAAAAGCTTGCCGCATTGGACGAGAGCTTCCCGGAGGTGATCCGTGCCTGCGCCCGGGAGAGCGCACAGACAGAGCGGGAGCTCTGGGCACGGCGGGAGGCGAACGCAGAGCAGAATATGCGCAAGCGGGGCATCTGCGTCACCGAACTGGACGAGGCCGAAAAAGCCCGCTTCCGCGCAGCGGTACAGCCCATGTATGATGCGTTCTCCACCCAGCAGGAACTGATTGACCGGATACAGAAAAGCTGAAAAAGACACCCCGATGGATGCCCGGACGGACATTTTTCGGGGTGTTATTTTTTACCATGAATACAGGAATGTATCCAACTGGTCGGCAGTGTTGCACAAACAAGACAGAAAACGGTTGTGCAATATGGCAAAAACTATCTTGACATTCTTTCGAAAAACAGGACATTTTTCGAAAGCTCTTGTTTCATTTCGGAAAATTTGCTAAAGTGTGTACAGTCAATGAACGAAAGCTCCGGCACCTGTGCGCCCGGAGAAGTTCACAATTATTTAAGGAGGACGATTCCTATGAAAATGATCTCTCGTCGTAGCTTTATGGCCGTTGCCGGTGCAGCTACCGCTGCTGTTGCTCTGACCGCCTGCGGTGGTTCCAAGAGCGGCTCCACTTCTACCGCTGCTTCCACCTCTACCGCAGCTTCTGCTTCTGCTGCTGCCGGTGATGCAGCTGCTGCTGCCAGCGATCCCAAGGTGACTCTGGTCTACGCCGAGGTCAACCCGCTGGATACCATCGTTGGCCAGACCGGTTCTCACTTCAAGGAGAAGGTCGAGGAGCTGAGCGGCGGTTCTGTGGTCGTCGATGTGCAGGCTTCCGGTGTTCTGGGCTCTGAGAACGACGTTCTGGACGCTATTCTGGGCGGCTCTACCTCCATTGATATCAGCCGTATCTCTGCTTTCGCTCTGACCAGCTACGGCTGCAACAAGTCTAAGCTCCTGTCCATCCCCTTCACCTTCAACAACCGCGCTCACTTCTGGAACTTTGCCAACAGCGACCTGGCTCCTGAGTTCCTGAACGAGCCTCAGGAACTGGGCCTGCCCGTTCGCGGCCTGTTCTACGGCGAGGAGGGCTTCCGTCACTTCTTCACCGTCAAGCCCGTTGCTGCTATCGGCGACCTGAAGGGCATGAAGCTGCGTGTGTCCAACGACCCTGTTATGAACGGCATGGTCGAGGGTCTGGGCGCTAACCCCACCGTCGTTGCTTTCGGCGAGCTGTACAGCGCACTGCAGACCGGCGTTGTGGATGGCGCTGAGCAGCCCATCGCAAACTACAAGTCCAACGCTTTCCCCGAGGTTGCTAACAACCTGATCCTGGACGGCCACACTCTGGGCGCTGTGCAGGCTGTTATCACCGACAACGCATGGGGCAAGCTGACCGCTAACCAGCAGGCTGCCGTTATGGCTGCTGCTGCCGACACCCAGAAGTTCAACGCTGATCTGTCTGAGACCGCTGAGAACAAGGTTCTGGAAGAGCTGCGCTCCTCCGGCTGCAACGTTGTGGATGTTGACGACAAGGCACCCTGGCAGGAGGCCTGCGCTAAGGTCATCAGCGAGAACACCTCCGATCAGGCTGAGCTGTATCAGCAGCTGCTGGACATGAAGGCATAATTGAAAAAGCCTTTCCTGTTCTGAGATAGTACATAGCCCGGCGGGGGACTACGGGATACGCCCGCAGACCTGCCGGGTTTTTATATGGAGGAATTTCTATGCCGAAAATCTTTACCACTCTGGATAAGATCAGACCGGCGTACGACTTTACCTACAAGGTGGTTCTGTTCATCTGCAAGATCCTGCTGATCGCAGATATCCTCATTACCACGATGTCGGTCATTGGCCGTTACGTCCCCTTTATTCCGGACCCCTCCTGGTCTGAGGAGGTCGTTTTGACCTGCATGAGCTACATGGCTGTGCTGAGCGCTGCGCTGGCCATCCGCCGCGGCGCACACATCCGCATGACTGCCTTTGATATGTACCTGCCCAAGAAAGTGGTCAAGGCGCTGGACATCCTGTCTGACGTGGCCGTGATGATCCTTGGTGTGGTGATGATGGCGGTCGGCTGGAACTACGCCACCACGCTGGGCGGCCGTGGCTTCTATGTTTCCATGCCTTGGCTGAGCCGCTTCTGGATGTACTTCCCGGTGCCGCTGGCCGGTGTTGCCATGATCATCTTCGAGATCGAGTCGCTGTATAACCATATCAAGAGCTTTTTTGTAAAGGAGGAAATGTAATATGACAGTTCAGACACTGGCAATCATTGTCCTTCTTGTCAGCTTCTTTGTTATGATCTTCCTGCGCTTCCCCATTGCATACGCCGTTGGTCTGTCCAGCGTGCTGTGCATGCTGGTGCAGGGTCAGGCACTGACCGACGTCTGCCGCCTGATGGTCAAGGGCATTTCTTCCTTCAGCCTGATGGCTGTGCCGTTCTTTATCACCATGGGTGTGCTCATGGGCTCCGGCGGCATCTCTGAAAAGCTGATCGCACTGGCTGACGCCTGCGTGGGCTGGATGCGCGGCGGCATGGCCATGGTCAACATCGTGGCTTCCTACTTCTTCGGCGGCATTTCCGGTTCTGCTTCCGCAGATACCGCTTCCATCGGCTCCATCATGATCCCCATGATGGTCGATCAGGGCTACGACGCCGACTTCTCCACCGCTGTCACCATCACCTCCTCCTGCGAGGGTCTGCTGGTTCCCCCCAGCCATAACATGGTCATCTACGCTACCACCGCCGGTGGTATCTCCGTGGGCAGCCTGTTCTTGGCCGGTTACCTGCCCGGCGCTCTGCTGGCTATCGTGCTGATGATCGGCTCCTATATCATCTCGGTCAAGCGCAACTACCCCAAGGGTGATCCCTTCAGCATCAAGGCTTTTGTCAAGCAGCTGGGCACTTCCATCTGGGCACTGGCCGCTGTCATCATCGTGGTGTTCGGCGTTGTCGGCGGTGTGTTTACCGCTACCGAGTCCGCTGCTATCGCCGTTATCTACTCTCTGCTCGTTTCCGTGTTCGTCTATAAGGGTCTGGACTGGAAGGGCGTGTGGCACGCTCTGGACGAGTGCGTCAACACCCTGTCCATCGTGCTGATCCTGATCGCTACCTCTGCAGTGTTCGGCAACTGCCTGACCATGCTGCATGTGCCTGATCTGGCAGCAACCGCCATCACCGACCTCACCGATAACCCCTACATCATTGCACTGCTCATCGACCTGATCCTGCTGGTGCTGGGCATGATCATGGATATGGCTCCCATCATCCTGATCGCCACCCCCATCCTGCTGCCCATCGCCACCTCCATCGGCATCGATCCCATCCAGTTCGGTATCATCGTGGTTCTGAACTGCGGCATCGGCCTGCTGACTCCTCCCGTTGGCTCCGTTCTGTTCATCGGCTCTGCCGTTGCAAAGCGTCCCATGGAGAAGGTAGTCAAGGCAACCCTGCCGTTCTACCTGTGCATGTTCATTGCACTGCTGCTGCTGACCTACATCCCCGACATCAGCCTTGCTATCCCCAAGCTGCTGGGCGGCTATGTAAGTCCCATTGCAAACCCGCTGGGCCCTGTGTTCATCCACTAAGCGCAGCATAAGGGAAACCCCTTGCATCTTTAAGACCGGAGCCTGTCAGCCCTTTGGGCTGCGGGCCCCGGTCTTTTTTGCGTGTGCACCAAAATGCGGACAGCTTGCACGGCGGGGAACACTATGATACAATAAAATGTATAGAAGTTTGGAAGGGGAGAGAACACTATGGAGCAAAAACGCCTGTGTCCGTTCTGCATGGGGGAACTGCCGCCTGCGGCGACCGTCTGCCCCCATTGTGGGAAGATCTTAGAGGGATGCAACCCGGCGGGCTGTCTGCCGGTGGGTACGGTGCTGGCCGGGCGCTACACGGTGGGCGAGATGCGCAGTCTGGACGGCGAGGGCGTGCTGTACAGCGGCGTGGAGAATCTGGGTGCTTTCCGGGTGACCATCAAGGAGTACCTGCCCGTCACCCTTTCTGCGGAGCGGGGTGCGGACTGCGTCCTGCGCCCCAAGCAGGGCAGTGAAGTGCTGTTCAAGACCACCCGCATGGACTTTGCAGACCTGTACCGCGCCATCCAACGCATTACCCCCGCCAGCGGTCTGGAGGCCGTGCTGGATGTGGTGGAAGCCAACAACACCGTGTATGCGGTGCTGGAAAACTTAGGCGGCACCCCGCTGGAGCAATGGCTGGAAAATCGTCCCGCTCCGGTGCAGGCAGAGGAGGCCTGCGCCATGCTGCGCCCGGTGTTTGAGGGCGTGGCGGCCATGCACAAGGCAGGGCTGGTGCACCGCGGCATCTGCCCGGAGAATATCCGGGTAATGTCGGATGGCCGCTGTCGTCTGGCCGGGTACGCCACCGTGGGTCTGCGCACCGCAGGCAGCGGTCTGCACGAGCAGCTGTACGAGGGTTACTCCGCGCCGGAGCAGTATACTACCGCCGAGTTTGAGGGGCGCTACACCGACGAATACAGCCTTGCCGCCGTCTTTTACCGCATGGTGTGCGGGCAGGCACCCATGCCCGCTGCCCAGCGTGTGGTGTCGGACTCTAACCCCCGGGCACGCACCGTAGAGCCTGCCGTACCGGCCTATGTTTCCGATGTATTGCAGCTGGGGCTGCGGCTCAAGGTCATGGAGCGCATCCAGACCGTGCCGCAGCTGTATCAGGCGCTTTCTTCCAAGGAATATACCGCCGAGCTGACCCGCACCATGAAGCCGGAGACCCCGATGCATCCGGCGCGGACAGAGCAGAGCGGGCAGGGCAGGGAACACCTGCTCAGTTTGAAAGGGCTGCTGGCGGGCATTCTGATCCTGCTTTCCGTTTTGATCTTGCTCACCCTGTGGGGCATCGTGAGCAGCAAGGAGGAACAAACTCCCTCTTCGGAGCCGAGCTCGGAAGCTGCCAGCAGCGAGGAAATGAAGCCCCAGAACCTTGTGCCCAACTTTGTGGGCATCGACTACGAACAAATCAAGAATAACCGCGAGTACACCAGTATGTACCTGTTCCGGGCGGTGCTGGAGTACAGCGATACCGTGCCTTCCGGGCAGATCATCCGGCAGGAGCCGGAGGCCGGCGAGGTGATGGAGAACGGCGAGGTGATCCAGATCGTGGTCAGTCAGGGCCCGGAGAAGGTGGAGATGCCCAAGATCGTCGGTGCATCGCAGGATAAGGCTATTGAGATCCTGAGCAGCCGGGGGCTTGTGGCCAGCTGCTTTATGGTGGTGAATGATGGCTCCTACGCTACGGGCTGTGTGGTCTCTGCCAGCGAGGAAGAGGGCGCCATGGTCACGGTGGGCACGGTGATCACTGTGTATATCGCCGCAGACCCCAGTGTGCAGATCACTGCCACCCCGGAGGAGCCTGCCGCTACCGAGCCTACCACCCCGGAAACGCCCCCGGAGGGCAGTACAGAGCCGGAATACGATACCAATTAAACAGCATACAACAAAAGCAGAAGCGGGAGCCTTGAACGGGCTCCCGCTTCTGCTTGTTTAGGATAGGAAAGAGAATGGCAAATTAAAGGTTCGAGTAGCCCATTAGGCAGCGGTCCACCTCGGCGGCGCAATCGCGGCCCTCGCGCAGACCCCACACCACAAGGCTCTGGCCGCGGCGCATATCGCCGCAGACGAACACCTTGTCCACGTTGGTCTTAAAGCTGTGGTCGGCTACATTGCCCCGGGCGGTCAGCTCCACCCCAAAGGCATCGGCTGTGTAGTTTTCGCAGCCGGTAAAGCCTGCGGCGATAAACGCCAGCTGGCAGTCGTAGGTAAATTCCTTGCCGGTGGGCACCATGCTGGTGCGGCCGGTCTCGGGGTCGCGCTCCGGCTTCAGGCAGCTGATGACGGCACCGGTCAGGTTACCGGCCTCGTCCTTCAAAAACTCCTTGACGGTAGTCTGGTACACACGCGGGTCCTTGCCGAACTTTGCAATGCACTCGGTCTGGCCGTAATCCACCTTCAGCACCCGGGGCCACTCCGGCCACGGATTTGCAGCGGTGCGCTCGACAGGGGGCTGCGGCATCATTTCCAGCGCCATCAGGTCGGTGCAGCCCTGCCGCAGGGCAGTGCCCTGACAGTCGTTGCCGGTGTCGCCGCCGCCGATGACCAGCACGTTTTTACCGGCTGCATTGATGGCCTTGCCGTCTGCAAAACCCGAGTCCAGCAGGCTCTTGGTCACGCTGGTCAGGTAGTCCACCGCAAGGTGCACGCCCTTGGCGTCCCGGCCGGGCACGTTCAGGTCGCGGGGCTTTTTTGCGCCGCAGCACAGCACTACGGCATCAAAATCTGCCAGCAGCTGCTCGGCGGGCACGGCACCGCCCACATCCATGCCGGTGCGGAACACAACACCTTCGGCCTGCATCAGCTTGACCCGGCGCTCGATGACTGCCTTGTCCAGCTTCATGTTGGGGATGCCGTACATCAAAAGGCCTCCCACGCGGTCGGCGCGTTCAAACACCGTGACGGCGTGGCCGCGCTTATTCAGGTACTCGGCCACTGAAAGCCCCGCAGGGCCGCTGCCCACCACGGCAACGCTCTTGCCGGTGCGGGTCGGCGGCGGGGTGGCGGTCAGCCAGTTTTTGGCGTAGGCCGTCTCGATGATGGCGTGCTCGTTTTCGCGCACGGTGACGCTGCTGCCGGTCACATCCCCGCAGGTGCAGGCGGCCTCACACAGGGCGGGGCACACCCGGCTGGTAAACTCCGGGAAGCGGTTGGTGGCCATCAGGCGGTGGAGCGCCAGTTCCCACTTGCCGTGGTACACCAGATCGTTCCACTCCGGGATGAGATTGTTCAGCGGACAGCCGGAGGCCATGCCGCCGATCATCATGCCTGCCTGACAGAAGGGCACGCCGCAGTCCATGCAGCGGGCGGCCTGCGTCTGCTGCTGCTCCCGCGAGAGCCAGATGTGGAACTCGTTAAAATTTTCAAGGCGCTCCAGCGGCGCAACGTCCGTGCTGGTCTTGCGCGCATAATCCATAAATCCTGTTGTCTTACCCATGCTGCTGCCCCTCCTTACTTATGCTTCTGCACTGCATAAAATGCTTCGATCTGTGCCTGCTCGCCGTCCAGACCACGCTCCTCTACCGAGGCGATGACCCGCAGCATGCGGTCGTAATCGTAAGGCAGCACCTTTTTGAATTTGGGCAGGAACGCGCTGAAATTGTCCAGAATCTCCTTGCCGCGCGGAGAGCCGGTGGCCTCCACATGGGCGCGGATCAGCTCCTTCAGGGTGGCAACATCGTACTTGTGCTCCACCGGCTCCAGGCTGACGGTCTCCTTGTTCACCCGCTGGTAGAAGTCCCAGTTTTCGTCCAGCACATAGGCAATGCCGCCGGTCATACCGGCTGCAAAGTTTTTGCCGGTCTGTCCCAGCACCACCACGGTGCCGCCGGTCATGTACTCGCAGCCGTGGTCGCCCACGCCCTCTACAACGGCGGTCGCGCCGCTGTTGCGCACGCAGAAGCGCTCGCCGGCCACGCCGGAGATGAACGCCTTGCCGCTGGTAGCGCCGTACAGCGCCACGTTGCCGGTGATGATGTTCTCCTCGGGCTTGAAGTCGATGCCCTGCGGCGGGCGCACGATGATCTTGCCGCCGGAAAGGCCCTTGCCCATGTAGTCGTTGCAGTCGCCCACAAGGTCCAGCGTCAGGCCGCCCGGGATGAAGGCACCAAAGCTCTGGCCGCCGTACCCGTTGCAGATCACATGGAAGGTATCTTCCGGCAGGGTGTTGCCAAACTTGCGGGTGATCTCACTGCCAAAAATCGTGCCGAACGCGCGGTCGGTGTTGCCAACTTCCAGTTCAACGGTCATCGGCTTGGGCTCTGCCATGTCAAAGTTCTTCTTGAACTTCTTCATCAGCACGCGCATATCCGGCGTTTTCTCCAGGCCGAAGTTGTAAACATCCTTGGCGTTGAAGTGTACGCTGCTGTTTTCCACCAGCGGGTTTTTCAACAGGGCAGTCAGGTCCATCTCGCTTGCGCGGGAACCAGCCGGGGCATCCTTGACTTTCAGCAGGTCGGTGCGGCCAACCAGTTCATCCACGGTATGCACGCCCAGGCGGGCCATGTATTCGCGCAGATCCTCGGCCATAAAACGCATAAAGTTGATGATGTATTCCGGCTTGCCCTTAAAGCGCTTGCGCAGCTCGGGGTTCTGGGTGCAGATGCCCATGGGGCAGGTATCCAGGTTGCACACGCGCATCATCACGCAGCCCATGGCAACCAGCGGGCCGGTGCCAAAGCCGAACTCTTCAGCGCCCAGCATGGCG
>ERZ773208.2071-NODE-2071-length-14355-cov-8.526713_pt1 | contig 14355 bp, 10 predicted proteins | sample MGYA00581006_ERZ773208 | MGnify/ENA primary metagenome ERZ773208 (study PRJEB29015, sample SAMEA2737793) | human gut metagenome | biome: human gut; feature: human-associated habitat; material: faeces | place: China | collected 2012 ... | reverse complement strand
AAAGCCGGGCGTGCGTTCTATGGCAAGGTACGTGTACATTTTGGTGATTAATAAAGCTGAATTCAACTTGCAAATGCAACAGAATTCTGATTAATAATTTGTTTAAATTTTTCGTTTGGCGTGAGGTATCCAAGTCTTTTACGAGGTCGATTATTGAGTTTATTTTCAATCCACTTAATCTGTTTGTTGGTTACTTCACTAAAGTCCTTACCCTTTGGGATATACTGCCTGATAAGCCCGTTGGTGTTTTCATTGGCACCACGTTCCCATGAGTGGTATGGTTTGCAAAAATAGAATTTTATTTCCAATTTTTGCGCAATTTCCTCGTGCTTTGCAAACTCCTTTCCATTGTCAGCCGTAATTGTGTGTATTAAGTTTTTCACTTTCCGCAGTGCCCATACTGCAATCTTAGCTACCGGGATGGCTTCTTTTCCCGACAACTTGCGTATCCAGACCCTGCTTGTTGCTCTGTCGTTAATGGTAAGAATGGCACCTTTGTGGTTCTTACCAATAATTGTATCTATCTCTAAATCACCAAATCTCTCCTTCAGTTCCACTATCTCGGGACGCTCATCAATATCCACCCTGCCTGGGATAAATCCTCGCCCTGCATTTTTAGAACCACGTTTGGCATACCTGCGACCTTGTCTGCGAAGATATTTGTGCAGTTTGCCACCCCGCCGCTTATCCTCCCAAATCCAGCGATATATCGTTTCGTGAGATACCATCGCAATTCCCTCCAAGCGGCTCCTGCCGACAATCTGCTCCGGGCTGAATCCTTTCTTCAACAGCTTTATTATCCGTTTTCTCATTGCCGGTGTAAGCACTTCCTTGCGATGTTTTTGCTGCTTGCGCCTGTCTGCTTTTCGCTGGGCAAGCTCCATGCTATAGCTACCACTTCGGGCGTCGCAATTGCGCTTTATCTCCCTGTAAACAGTGCTTTTATCTACTCCGATAGCTTCCGCTATTGCTTTTTTGCTCATCGGTATTTGCAACATCATAGAAATTGCATACCTTTGTTCCTCGGTTATATGTTTGCTCATCTGCAACTTTTTTTTCTTTGGACGGACAATTAAAGCAAAGATAGCAAACTTTATCCATTCAGAGTGAGAGAAAGGGGGACATTGTCTCTCTTTCCTCTCTGAAAAATAAATGTTTTTATTGCTTATTATCCGCACCCAAAAAGTTGCATTTATAAGTTGAACTCAAGAAATATGAACCGTCGAATACAAATTTGGAGCTCTTTAAATACTTATCATAATTGCTGGGATTGGAACGGGCATATTTTGCATTGTCTCCCACAGCAGTCCACCGTCCGTCATAGAATTCCTTCAAGGTATTCGCTTTCATACGGGAAGTACGGTTATAGCCGGCAAACACATCATTGCCATGAGAACCGGAACCAAAGATTGTCAGGTCAAGGCCTTTCCAGGCAGCTGTCAAAGTAATACCATAAGTAAAGTCGGGAATGGCAGAACCGATTTCTGTCTGGTCGGCATCTCCAATAATGTCATCATCATTCTTGTCTTTGAATATTGGGTCACCCGTTTGCGGATCAATACCCGTGCACTCATAACCGCGCATGTACCAAATGGGATGTCCTTCTTCAAAATAATTCATAGTGCCGATACCTGCACTTGTTGTACTGGCAATACGCTCCAATGTTTCATGAAGATAAGTTACTTTATTCTTCAAAGTAGCGATGTTAGCTTTTACACTATAACTGAAATCTTTGATATGATCACGCCATGAGAGTTCAAACTCAAATCCGCTGTTCTTGACATTTCCCGCATTCATAGGTGAAGTAGTGTTACCCACAATCAAAGAAGGAGTAATACCGGTTACAATCAAGTCTTTGGTTTTCTTCTCATAATAGTCAAATCCGAAGCTCAAACGGTCATTCAGCATCCGGAGGTCAATACCCAAGTCTATCTGTTCGGAAGTTTCCCACTTCAAATCATAGTTACCGGTTGCAGATGGCAACGAACCTGTTTCATAAGACACATCACCGGACATTGGATAATTGATTCCAGACAAAATCGTAGCATCATACATATAGTCTGCCAAACCGGCGATACTACCATTCTGTCCCCAGCTTGCACGCAACTTCAAATGAGAGATTGACTTGAGGTTTTCCATAAATTTCTCGTTGGAAAGTACCCAGCCGACAGACACAGCCGGGAAATAGCCCCAACGTTTCTGCAAAGGAAGGATAGACAAGTCGGCTGCATCCGCACGAAGGGTGAATTGGGCAAAATACTTGCCTGCATAGTCATAAGATGCCCGGCCAAAGTAAGAAAGATTGGCATACCTCCGTTTCTCTCCACCACTTACCGTACGGGTGGCAGTACCGGTCCGAAAAGCAAAATAGGCATAATTGGGATCCAACTTGGTAATACCCAAATCAACCTTGTCGCCGGAACGGCTACCATTGATTCCTCCCGTCACTCCAAAGGAAGTATTGGAAGAATAGGACATACCAAGCATCACGTTTACATTGTGCTTATCTGCAAATGTCTTGGTATAGTTGGCAAAGTTTTCCCATTGCCAGTACGTGGTGTTGGAGCTTGTCGCACTTACCGATACATAGTCCTGATAAAGGTCAGAGCAGGTAATGTTAGGCATAACATAGCCGTAGGAATTGCTGTAAGTATAACGGTATCCCAAACGTGAAGTGATGACCAGCTCTTTAATCGGAGTAAAATCCAGATAAGTGGAGCCGCTGAACACAAAACCATCTCTTTTCGTTGTACCACGGTCACGCATAATATACGGATTGATATTATTGGAGTCACCATAAGGGGAAATAGAATAATAATCACCATTGGCATTCTGAAGCAAGGTATGCCCTTGGTTCATATAATTAATCATAGTGTCGGGCAGTTTATCCGGTGTATAGGTAACTGGAGTAAGAGGGTCAAGCTGAATGGCAGACAGCATCAAAGAACCGGTTGCTGAGCCTTCGCTTACAGACTGTACATGATAACGGGAAAATGAATTGTTTGTCGTGAACTTCAACCAATCCTTTACTTTATAATCTGCATTGACAGTGCCGGTAATACGGTCAAAAACGTCCTTATTGCCTACAATGGGACCATTGTTGCTTAAATAAGAAAGCGATGCAAACAGTGAACCATTATCATTGGCCCCTTGGAAATTGACATTGTGACGTTGCATCATGGATGATTCAAACGTTTCTTTCACCCAATCAGTATTTGTCTTTCCATCCCAATACCTATCTATTGTTTCTCTGGGAATAAGATTGCCTTCAGTCATATAATTGACGTATTCCTGAGCATTCAGAATATCAGGAGTACGACCCAAAGACTGGGAGGACAACTGGAAATCATAAGAAATACGGCGGACTCCCTTTTTTGCCTTCCGGGTGGTAATCAAGACAACACCGTTACCGGCCTGGGCGCCATAGATAGCAGCAGAGGCAGCATCCTTCAATACTTCCATACTCTCAATATCGTTCGGATCGAGGTTGCTGATGTCTTTCGTACGCAGACCATCGACTACATACAAAGGATCTGAGCTGGCATTACTGCTATATCCACGGATACGAATGGCGGGATTCGAACCAGGAGCCGCAGATGCAGAAATAATTTGCACACCGGCTGTCTTACCCTGCAAGGCCTGCTCGGCATTGGTAATGGTACGATTTTCAAAATCTTCAGCCTTTACGGAAGAGATGGCCCCCGTTACGGAGCTTTTCTTCTGTACACCATATCCCACTACAACCACTTCATCCAAGGTCTTGTTATCTTCTTTCAGTACTATATTCATAGTACCCGCAGCGGCTTTCTTTTCCTGGGTCACATAACCTATATACGAAAAGACGATAGTGGCGCCCTCATTCACCGACAAGGTATAATTACCATCCAAATCAGTTATGACACCATTTGTCGTACCTTTTTCCAATACACTTACACCAATCATCGGTTCATTAAGTTCATCGGTGATTCTGCCAGATACACTTACATGTTTCTGTGCAAAAACAGATGTCATACCTACCAAAAGGAACAGCACCAAGACCATTAACCTTTTCTGTTTAATTTGTCTTACAATCGTTTTCATTTATTATTATTTTGGGTTAACAATGAATTAAAATATCAGTTTGAAAGCGTAATCAGTACCAGCCCCACAACAAAGAGTACAAACATAGTCGCAATCATAGGTACAGTTCCTTTGGGAGCTCCTTTGAACTCTTTCCATACAAAGAATCCCCAAATCATGGCTACCACCGGTGCGGCATTGCTCAGCGCATAGGCTATGGCCGGATTGGCTGATCCGGCTCCCATAAAGCTGACCACCATACCGCTCATCCAGATAAAGCCGCCCAACATACCGATCAGGTGTGTACGGGTATCACCTTTCAGATAGTCCTTCATTGTGACCTTGTTTCCTTGAGCCGGATGACTCATGGCAAACGTATTGAAAATGGGAGTAGTGATAAGGACACCGGCGGCAAAGCAAAATACGCCGGTATAGGGAGTCAGTGTTCCCGTACCACCCGCAACATACTGGGGATCGAGTGATTTTACAACCAATCCATAGAAAAACATGATGGCCAATCCTGCCACAATAGCCAATAAGATACCTTTTTTAGGGGTGGATGCCTGACTCGCCGACATCTTTCCATAAGCCTTCCCGCAAATGCAGATGGCTACAATGATAACAACTACCCCTATCCAAAGCAATGCCTGGTTTCCGGGGTATACTTCACCGGCCAAAGTTATCAGCAGATAATTAAAAATTATACCGCCTATCCAGGCTAAGCCTCCGCCAATGGGAAACCCTATCGACATACCGGCCACAGCGATGGCTGCCGTCAGAAAGATATTACCGAAATTCCAGACAATACCACCCAACAGTGCATACTTCATACTGTTCCAGTCCATTGCCGCCAAGTCCTCAAAGAAAGTACGGCCTTCACTTCCCAAGCTTCCCAATGTCAGAGCCCCCAACAGAGCCGTGAAAAACAAACCGAAAGCCAAGTCCCAATAGAAAAGCTCGAAACTCCAGCTTTTCGAGGTCACCATCTTCTGCGTATTCGCCCAAGAGCCCCAACAGAGGCAGCAATAGACACAACACAGAATGGCCAAAATATAGTTGTCAACAAGTATCATAATTTATCTTCTGTTGTTTACCGTGTGTTTACTTTTCATTCATGCACATATAGATTCCAGCCCAAATAGTCCTCGATGGCTTCGTTCAGAATTTCCTTCACATCATTGCGAACCATAGCCACATGATGTTCAAAACCATTTTTACAAATATACTTCATCAGAGTCTGCAAGTTATTCACCTTGGTGACAGCTATGCATCCATCCATTCCATACGGGTCATCCGTGATTTCACCAGTACCCAAATAAGCCTTGATAGCGCCTTTTGTATCATCTGTGGAAATACGGAAGAATGTGAAATCACCTTTGGTCACTTTACCATATACGGCACCGAATGTATTGACCTTGCCCAGCGTACGTCCCAAAACGCCCAGTGTACCAAGCTTCAAGTCATTTCTGACAAACGATTTCGGGAAGTTACCGCAATGGGTACATACACATTTGTTCCGGTCTTCTGCAAAATTGTTATTCCAGTCAAGCAATGCCGATTGACCTTGCGCTGCCAATGTCAAAGCATACATGGACACAGCGCCGGCAATATCTACCTCACAAGCGGCAGGAAGTAATTTTTCACCCAGCATACTCATTGTCACACATGCTGCACAACCATAATTTTGTTCCAAAGAGTCCCAACACTGAACAGCAACAGCATCAATCTGATTGGCTTCGATCCAACGTTCTACAGCCACACCGAATTTTGCCTGAAGCACCAGCTTGTCACTATATTCCTTGGGAACTGCCGCATAGCACTTAATTTCTTCAAGCTTCTTCAGCAACTCCGCATCCGTATCCTCAATCTTACGGGCAGCACCGAGTATTTCAGAAAGGTCGACCGGAACGACTGTAATGCCACTCTTCTGTAACAGTTTCTCACTTGCACGTACAGTCTGGAAACCAGCCGGACGAGCACCGATAGCACCGATACGTGCATGGCGCAAGCCATTGACTACACGACAGATACCAGCAAACTTATTGATATCCTTGGCCAGTAATTCGGAGTATATAGAATAGGTGTGTAGCGTGGTATCTGTAAAAGGTATGCCATATTGATACAGATTGTTACAAACAGAAATCTTACCGCAAAAAGCATCACGGCGGCTGTCCAGATCCACCTTGTCGTTCTCGTCGTCACAAGCCTGTACCAAAACGGGGACATTCAAATCGGCCACGCTGATAGCATTGATGATTCCAATCTCAAAGCCAAAGTTGGGCAGGGAAACTATGATACCGTCAATGCGGTCACGATTCTGTCGGAACAGTTCCGCACACTTCAATCCGTCTTCGCGGGTTTCAATACTGCTACTGCCGGTAGGAGTAGCGTCTTCAGGTAAGATCACATAATCATAGCCTTCGTCGGCAAGTGTTTTCAACAATTGTTTGCGAACATCTTTAGCCAATTCTGAATTAAAATAAGCACGAGTGCCGATAATTATACCGAAACACATTCTTTCCTTGTTTTTCATTGTAGATAGTGGGTATTTAAATTATACTTTGAAAATATTTATCTGATTAATTGGTTTACCGCTTTCAACCAGCCTTCACACCATTTTTCTACCTGTGATAGGTTACTTTGCGGCTCTATGCGGTAGCGGCTCCGGCGTAATACGGACACCTGCTCAAAGCTCGTCCATATCTTGCGAGCCATTCCGTTCATTACAACGGCTCCCAAGGCCGAAGCTTCTTCAACATCCGAACAATTGATCGGTACACGTAAGCAGTCGGCCTGGAACTGCATCAGGAATTTATTTTTTGTAGGTCCTCCATCGGCTCTGACTTCTTTCAGCTTTATACCTGCCTGACTGGTCATCGCTCTGACCAAATCATTCACTTGATAGGCTATGGATTCAAGTGCTGCCCTGAGAACATGCGGTTTCCCGGTACCTAAGGTCATCCCTAAAATGGCAGCCTTTACATCCCCTTGCCACCAAGGAGCTCCCAACCCGGCAAAAGCCGGTACGACATACACACCTCCATTGTCTTTTACTGTAGCCGCCAACTCTTCCGCTTCGTCTGGCGAACTAATCATCTGCAATCTCTGTTCTAGCCACTTGATGGTAGCACCAGTACAATGGATATTGCCTTCAAAAGCATAGAATATTTTTCCAAGTGCGGCAAAACCGATGGAAGTGACCAATCCACGGGGAGCAACGGCAGCTTTTTCACCAATATTCACCATCACTGATGAGCCGGTTCCATAAGTGACCTTGCCCAGCCCTTCTTCAAAGCACATCTGACCGGCCAGTGCACCGTGTGAATCCCCCAATACACCGGCTATGACAATAGGATTCTTAAATAATCCTCCCACCGTAGTTTCTCCAAAAACAGCATCACATGGCAGTAATTCAGGCATCATAGTTTCGGGGATGGTAAATAGCTCCAGCAGGTCACTGTCCCATTGCATCGTATGAATATTAAACAAAAGAGTCCTGGAAGCATTGGTATAATCTGTCACATGGCGTTTACCATCAGTCAATTTCCAAATCAGCCACGTATCAATGGTTCCCATCAATAAGTCACCGTTATCAGCAGCCTGACGGGCTCCTTCCACATTGTCAAGTATCCACTTCACACCACTGGCTGAGAAATAAGGATCCAATAGCAAACCGCTTTTCGCCTGTACTATTTCGCTGTACCCACTGGCTTTCAACTCATTACAGATATCAGCACCACGCATGCATTGCCATACCACAGCATTGCATATCGGTTTGCCCGTATGCTTATTCCATACAACCACTGTTTCACGTTGATTGGTGATGGCCAACGAATACATATTGTCTGCCACTTCCTCCTTTATCAGTTCGGCTATACTTTTCTGTACATTCCGATAAATTTCTTCAGCATCATGCTCCACCCATCCGGATTTGGGATAATATTGTTCATGGGTGACATTGACGCGCCTCAGCATTTCACACCTCTCATTGAATAGCATGGCTTTGGTAGCCGAGGTGCTTTGGTCTATTGCAATTATCAGGTTTTCCATTTCAGGTATTATTAAAGGCTAATTGATTTCAAATTTATCGAATCGGAGTTACTTAAGGAAGTCAAGGGCAGTTTTCACGATACCGGATGAGTCGAGTCCATAATGGGCAAAAATTTCCAGGGAGTTCCCATGCACCACATTCTCATCAGGGATACCCAGGATTTTCACCGGTACGGGATGCTCGGATATGATTTCAGTCACCATCGCCCCAAGACCTCCATACTGGCTATGCTCCTCAACCGTGATGATTCGCCCGGTTTCGGAAGCGGCTTTCAAAACAGCTTCCTCATCACAAGGTTTAATAGAGGACATATCCAATACCCGGGCCGAAATACCATATTCGCGTAACTTCAAAGCCGCCTGACGTGTGTGGTATACGGTTTCACCGGTTCCGATAATAGTCAGATCTGTTCCGTCCAGCAACATGTTGGCCTTACCTATGGCAAAATCAAAATCATCATTTTCATAGACATCGGGAACTGCTGCACGACCTACACGTACATAAACCGGTTCGGGATAATCAACCAAAAGCTCAACCAGTTTTTTAGTCTGTCGGGCATCGCAAGGTAACACGATATTCATTCCGGGAAAAGTACGCAGCACGGCAATGTCGTGTAAGCTATGATGGGTAGCCCCCAAAGCTCCGTAAGCTACTCCTCCACTTACTCCCAATATTTTTACGTTGTTCTGGCTATAAGCCAAGTCCACCTTTACCTGTTCCAAGCTACGAGCCACATAAAAACAAGCCGGACCACATACAAACACTTTCTTTCCGCTATGAGCCAACCCGGCTGAAATACCCACAGCATCCTGCTCCGCAATACCACACTCCACGAATTGCTGCGGCAATTCTTTGGCAAAATCATTTAACGTCACCGAGCCACGGGCATCCGTCGTCACAGCAATGATGTCCTTGTCCATCCGAGCCAATGACAACAAAGTGTCGGTGAAACTTTTTCTGCAAGCTATCATATCAATTATATTCTAAATCCTTAATTCTTTCTGATATTTCTTGAATGGCCTGTTCATACTGTTCGTTACTCGGAACCCCATGATGCCATTTAGCTACCCCTTCCATGAAAGATACTCCTTTCCCTTTTGTCGTATGAGCCACCAGCAAATGAGGGTGACGGTTTGCATAATCAATGGAACGGAAAGTCCGGATAATATCTTCCATGTCGTCACCATTCATATCCTTTACCTCCCAGCCGAATGCCGTCCAGCGATCATGGATATCATCAATTCCCATCACATCTTCCGTATTTCCGCTAATCTGCAAATGATTACGGTCTATTATAGCCACCAAATTATCTAATCTATACTGCCGGGCAGCCATTGCTGCTTCGTAGATGGAACCTTCACCCTGTTCACCATCCCCCATCAACACATAGGTTTTATAATCCCTGTTGTCCATTTTGGCAGCTATCGCTATACCTACCCCAACAGACAAACCATGTCCCAAGGCTCCGGTATTCACTTCAATACCCGGAACTCCGATAGTGGGATGTCCCGAAAGGATAGAGCCATATTGTCCCAATGTATCCAAAATGCCTTCTGTTATAAACCCTTTGGATTCCAGCGTCACATACAAAGCCTCCACACAATGCCCCTTGCTCAAAATGAAACGGTCACGCAAATCATCTTTAGGACTGTCCGCATTCACATTCATCACATCAAAGTAAAGAGCCGTAAGAACATTGAGGCAAGACAAATCTCCGCCGATATGACCGGCTTTTGCCTTATAGATAATTTCAATTAATCTTTTTCGATTCCTTTCTGATTGAAGAGTCAATTCTTTTGTTTTCATAGCTTATTTGCTTTCATTTCTTTGCAAAGAAAACAAATAAAAACCACGAAACGAAAGAAAACAAAAGTTTTCCATTGTTTATTAACATGTTTTATAATTAGACCAGGGCGAAAAACGAAACAAATAAATAAAAAAGAGAAAGGAACTACAGTGCAAAAGATAATATATAGAATAAAAAAGAAGAAAAACAGCAAGAATAGACTTTCATTTGACTTTTTCTGACTACCTTTGCGGAAAAATTAAATGATTATACAATGCTCAATACTGTAGACGAAGGAATAGAAGCGGTTCGACAAGGGAAAATAGTGATAGTTGTCGATGATGAAAATAGAGAAAACGAAGGCGATTTTATTGTATCCGGTGAAAAAATAACTCCTGACATTGTTAACTTCATGATTACACACGGAAGAGGGCTTCTTTGTGTACCGCTACCGCGTTCACGTTGCAAAGAACTCCAACTGCCCCCAATGTCGGAAGACAACACTTCCCTTTTAGGCACGCCGTTCACCATGTCCGTCGATCTGAAGGGCTATGGCTGCACAACGGGAGTTTCCGCCTATGACCGCTCCGCTACCATACGTGCTTTGGTTACCGGTAATATAAAGCCCTCGGAACTGGCACGTCCCGGACACATTTTCCCCCTTTACGGACATGAGGACGGAGTATTGGGACGTGACGGACATACAGAAGCATTACTCGACCTGACAAGAATGGCAGGATTGACACCCGGCGGCGCTCTCATTGAAATACTGAACCAGGATGGGACAATGGCCCGCTTGCCACAACTACTTGAAATGGCAAAAAAGTTCCGACTGAAGATTATAGCGATCAAAGATATACAGGATTATCGTAGAAACAACAATATATAAAGTAGATATGGCACTAAACCAAAGAAGAGTCAAGATTCTGGACCTTATCCGCGAAGACGGGCATGCAAAAGTTCAAGAATTAAGCAGGATTTTCAATGTAACGGATGTAACAATCAGACAAGACCTGGAAGCCCTTGAAAAATTAGGGTATATCCAAAGAGAACACGGCGGAGCCTTCCTGAAGGATGTGGGCTCATTTGCAAAAACCGGAAAGGTTTTCAATCAGACCCATATTGAGGAAAAAAGAGAAATAGCCCAAAAAGCAGCGTCGTTTATCAGTGAAGGTGAATGTATCATTCTCGACTCCGGTTCTACTACCACAGAAATAGCCAAACTACTTACACAATACAAAGAGCTGACCGTCATTACCAATGCTCTGAACATAGCACTTATATTGGGCGAAAATCCAGGCATCAACCTCATTGTGACAGGAGGAGAATTCAAAGCACCCACCCTTTCATTGACAGGAAAGATGGCAGCCGATTCACTCAAAGGTTTCCATGCCAACAAACTATTCCTTGCCACAGCAGGAATATCCCCAGACATGAGTCTGACCTATCCGAGCCTCAGCGATCTGATGGTTAAATCGGCCATGATAAAAGCCGCCGAGGAAGTCATTCTGGTAGCTGATTCCTCCAAGATAGGAATTAGTGCATTTGCCAGTTTAGGTTCAATATCTATGGTAAATTCTTTCATCACAGACAGCAATATCTCGGAAGAGAATATCGAAAAGATGAAAGAAAAGAACATAAACCTTCTAATTGGATAACTTAAAAGATTACCCCTTCCAGAAGATATTGAACAGACAATATAGTAACGATTGGAATAAGGAACAATTAGAAGTAAAACTATAAAACATGTTTTTTAGCCAGCCGATACGCTTCCCCGACCACTTCCTTCGGATAACCGCACATCTCGATAATCCGGATGGCATTACGTTCCGTCGCCGGTCCCGGTTTCAGCTTATAATCAAAAGACAAGGTATTGTCGGCAACACATTCACAAAAATGAAACGATTCATATTCGTTCTCAAGTAAGGAAGCCAGTTCAACGTCGTGAGTGGAAGCAAACACGATACTGTTCTTGTGTGCCAAAGCAGATAGCACAGCTTTGGCTATAGCTATCCGTTCCACCGTGTTCGTCCCTTTGAACAACTCATCCAGCAGGAAAAGCTGCCTACGTCCCTTTCCGACCTCCAGCATCTCTCGAACAATCTGTACCTCCTGCAGAAAGAAACTTTTTCCTTCCATCAGACTATCCTCCAGATGGATAGCAGAAAACAATGCGGTATCCATGGGAAAACGAAAACTGCGGGCGAAACAAGTATGGAACACTTGTGCGGAAAGCAGGTTAAGTCCGATAGCACGGATAAAGGTTGTCTTACCAGACATATTGGAGCCGGTAACAAGGACAGAACTGCCACAAAGCGTAATGTCATTGGGGATACAATGCTCTATAAGCGGATGATAAAGGCCCTCTGCATGAAGCGTTTCACCCTCGTCACAAGCTTCCGGAAGAGTATAATAGGGCAGCCCATCCCGAAGCTCGGAAACAGAGCAAAGCGCATCCACCAATCCAAAATAGCGGAAAACCTCTTCAATCTGTTCTTGCCTGCCCTGCAATAGAAAGAAAGCCTTGGAAACCGGAATAACCTCCCGCAGGAAAAACACATTCACCATCTCGATGAAGAAATAAGCAAGAATGGCGATGTCGCTCTCCAGCTTGATACTGAAACGGAAAGTGGAAAGTTGCTTTCGTAACGGACGCAGCGCCTGCAAAGTCTTTTGGATATCCCGATGCACCGATACACACAACGGAATCTGTGCCAGCCTCTCCGCTTGCCTGAGCAGCAGCCATAACTGAGGGATGGAAAAGAAATAGCCCTGAATCCGTGCCTTGCTGCGATAGTGCAATACCATGTTCACCAATACCGATATACACAATAACCCCAGAACGTAAAGCGAAGATGTAACATAAACCATCCCTGACAAAACAAAAGGCACGAACTGCAATATACTTAGCAAACGGTAAAAGCGGCGGGAATATATGGGATGGGAAATGGAAAACAACGATGCAATGGCGCAAGCATCCGGCGTATCCAGTTTCTGCAACTCCGACCGGATTTCTGCACGCAACTCCTTGTCGGCAGAGAGTTCGCGAATCACTTCCTCCTGTTCCGAAATCTCCGAAAGGCGGTTGTAATGCAACAAGTCGTAGAGGTACTGTCGGCCCACACAAGAAGAGGTACGGTCGGCCCATTCGAAAAAGTCATCCAGATTGAGGTCGTCCCAGGTTTTCTGTGACACCAAATGTTCTTTCTCCTTCACCGACCGGTACTCGTGGTATAGCGATATATCCGAAAATGACTGTCCCATCAAAGAATTATTTAGAATGATGCACAAAAATAATGAAAAGCTTGCATTCTATCTAATTTCCTTGCAGCTTTCCCTATATTGTGTTTACTTTGCAGATACAAACACTTTTCGTTACTTCAACATTTAAATTCTAACAAGATGAAGCACACCCTTTTCACATTGGCACTGGTCTTATTGGCTCTGCTGTCAGCATCATGCGGAGATAAGAAGAAAGTAGTATATCAGAACCCACTTCCCATGGCCTTCGGAGACCCGTTCCTCCTGAAAGCTTCCGACGGGAAATTCTATATGTACGGGACGGGGGGAGTACAGAACGGCTTCAAAGTATATTCCTCCGATGACCTGGTGACATGGAAAGATGAGGGTCCCGTCTATCAAGGCGGCACATCCGACTCATGGGCCACCGACTGTTTCTGGGCGCCCGAAGTGTATGAGCGCGACGGCAAATACTACTTATGGTTCAGCGCCAACTGGAAGGAAAACCCCACTCAGGAGCAAGAGAACTTCCGTATCGGCGTAGCCGTAGCCGATAAACCCACCGGGCCTTTCAAAGATTTGTCCGACCGCCCGGTATTCGACCCCGGCTATCCTATCATCGACGCAAACATACTCTTTGACGATGCATCCGGAAAGACCTACCTCTACTACTCCCGCTGCTGCTACAAACATGCCGTCGAGAGCGAAGTCTCAGCATGGGCCAAAACAAAGGGCTGGTTTGACGAGATTGAGGAGAGCTGGATTTACGGCGTGGAGCTGAAACCGGATTTCTCCGGTGTCATCGGAGAGCCGGTAGCATTGCTTTGCCCGCCCAAAACGATGGACGACCCTCAAGCGAAATGGGAGAACCGTTCGGTGACTACACATGAGGTCAACAGACGCTGGACAGAAGGTTCGTATATGGTGAAACACGGGAATCTCTATTACATGCTTTACTCTGCAAACTTCTTCGGAGGAAAGAATTATGCGGTGGGCTATGCAACCTCCCAAAGTCCTTTAGGCCCATTCACAAAGGCTGCCAACAATCCGGTGCTGCAAAAGAACACAGAGCAAGGCGGCATCGTGACCGGAACCGGGCATTGTATGCTCATCGACATTCACAATCGGCTCTACTGTGTCTACCATGGACGCACCGAAACCACCGGTGACGAACGAATGGTATTCATCGACCTCATAGACATCCAACCAGACGGGAAAC
>ERZ773208.2068-NODE-2068-length-14360-cov-3.766445_pt1 | contig 14360 bp, 9 predicted proteins | sample MGYA00581006_ERZ773208 | MGnify/ENA primary metagenome ERZ773208 (study PRJEB29015, sample SAMEA2737793) | human gut metagenome | biome: human gut; feature: human-associated habitat; material: faeces | place: China | collected 2012 ... | reverse complement strand
GGTATCGCCTTTTTCTATCTTTAACAGAATGTTTGAATCTTATTGGAGGTACATATGATGCAGGAACTGAACTATATCCGTTGCGGTGATTACTATATTCCCGATATTCGCTTGCCGGAAGAAAATAGACCTATTGGTCGTTGGGGGCGCATGCACAGAGATTATATCAAGGAGCATAACCCCATCCGCTTTAACGATCTGTGCCTTAGTGGCGAACTGTGGACGTATCTGGCTGCACAGAACCGTCTTGAAATTATCATTGAGCAAATGAAAGCTGCTGAGGGCGTGACAGAGGACATGAAGCAGCACGATCAGATGGCATGGGTTAGAGCTATGAACAGCATCCGCAACCGAGCCGAGGAAATCATCCTTCATGAAATGATTTACGAGGAGGATGCCGTATGAGAATCCTTGAAGAATTTTGGTACGGCAACATTGAGCCGACTGAGTATCCTCTTGCAAAGAATACAAGAAACTATTGGAGCTGATTTGCAGGAATGAAGAAAAGCTCAAAGCCACCATGACGGACGAACAGAAAGAACTATTTGAGAAATACGCCGATTGTGTGCGAGAGCATCAAACCAATACAGACTGTTTGATCTTTCAGAATGGCTTTAAGCTGGGCGCACGAATGATGTTGGAGGTAATGGAAGAATAACGGAACATATAGCGTAGCGCCCATCGGCCAAACTCTGGACGATGGGCGCTGTTTTGTCTTTTCCGCGCAAAAGTGACGATATTTTTTCGTTTAGAAACTCCAGCCTTCTTTCTCGCACAAGCCTAAAATATCGACACAAGGAACACCCAGACTATTACATACAAATGGAATCTTTTTTTGCCCGGTTTTGTTTTCCTCTGTGATGACAGTAAGATCGTATTTCATCGCCGTTGCAATGAGGAATGCATCTCCAGAGGACTTCACCTGCTTGAAGTCAACAAGTTGAGGGTTAGATGTTACGACTTTTTTTACATTTTCCTGCACTTCATCGTCAATGGGTAAAATATCTCCTTGAAGCCCAACAAACCACTTCTTCAATGCATCGTCGTTTACTTCCTCAATAATTTCAGAGCACGTAACAATACGCTTTTGCGAAATCAATTCGTCAATATGCTTCCAAAGAGTTTTGTTGATTGTGCGGCGGTGAGGCTCATTGTCTTTCTGTGACAAGATGGAAGAGGTATCAATGATATACTTAACTTGTGGCGTATTATTTACCATTTCGACACCTCCCACATGAACTTGTCAATATGGTTTTGCTTTACACCTAAATACCGTGCAACATCCTGCTTATCAAAATAACCCTCTCTAAATCCATGATAGAACGTCTTGCAAAGAGATGAGCTGTTCTGGTCAATTGCCTCGCGGGAAATATTCCGAGGGATGGTTTTCCCGGTAATTCGTCGATATTCCCGCATTTGTTCTCGCTCATTCTCAAAGGCGGTCCGGATGGTCGCCATCAAAGAAGAGTAATGAGCTTGTGAAATCTTTTTGGTATCAAGAAGTCTCCTGCAAACCACTTCTTTGCTTACCGAAAACTTGGCTGCAATAGTTTCCACCATATCAAGGTCGATTTCGTCTGCCGTATAGCTTCCAAGTTGCTTAAGCAAATTAGCCTTGGGAACAAGAACTTCTCCAGCAACGGCATTGCAAAACACCTCTTCTTTTTGCGCTGAAAAAGAACTCATCATTTCATTACACACGGCAGAACTTCGCTTGATGAGATGAACCAATTCATGAATAATGGAAAATGTTTTTGCCGGATATCGGTCCTCATTATTTAAGCCGATCATCGGGAGAACATCATCATAAATTGCAAAGCCACGAACAATTTCAGTGTCAATCCCGGTAAAACAATGCACGAAGACGCCCGCTTCCTCGGTTGCATTACGAATAAGCAAATACAACTGCCGAGCACTCGGACATTTATACTGTACCTCTGAAGTCAATCCCAATTCGTTTCGGATTGTCCTCGCCCACAAGCTAACATCATCGCCCTCGTTTATCGAGATTGAAAAAGCAGGAATTGTTTCTTTCAATGCCTTCTTTGATTCGATCAGCAACTCCCGTGCGCTCAAAATATCTGCAATGGCCAAATTAAGAGCGCTGTTATCAACTGATGCGTCAGGCAAAGTTCGCAAATTTCGCATCTGGGGCAAATGTTTTACATTGATATCCGAAAAATTCATATATAAGCCCGCAAAAGGAATCCGATAGCATTTAGCGAGGGCTTTTGCCTGATTGATTGTTGGGAACTTTCCAGAGGCTTCATCCTCCCACTGTGTAACTTTTGCTTCCGGGAACTTTGTCATCCGAGTAACATAGTCGAATGACACTGCCTTTTTTTCACGGATACATCTCATGGTTTCTTTGTTGATGCGAGCATAAATGTGCATTTTCTCACCCCCTATGTATTAGTGCTTATGCGGAACTCATTTTTTGTTCTCTATCTTGTCTTTCAACATGTCAAACTCCTGTTTGCGCGGAACATGCTCTAACCGCATAAACGCAAGCAGACACATTTGGTAGACTTCATCATACCACGATTCCAGTTGCTCTTTGGTCAAATCTCCTACAGGTTTCTTGCACTTTGGACCAGCTGGATCTACATTGTTGTGGCGAATGTTGAAGTTATTAAAAGTGTAAAACAGGTCACTTGCAAATTTTTTATCAACAGTTTCAAGCTCGTCCCTTTTAGGCTCAAGCAAATCAGCAAACATAAGTAGCGTTTGTCGTTTGCTTTCAAGTATCTTGGAATATGTCGTTGCAAGACTCTCTGCGGCCTGAAGATCACTGTTGTTTACTGTGCTCGCGTGAGCAGCCTTATCTGCATTGTTATAGACATAAAAGCTCACTCTCGACTCATATGTCGGAGCAATAAGAAATGTCGTAATTAGCCAAACTATGAGCGCACAGGCAAAGCCGGAAATGAGCAGCCAATAAAACTTGCCCAGCAGCAACCGTGCCACGCTCCATAATGTTATCTCGTTATTGTCCGTCACACCGGACGGACTTTTAGTTTTCACCATATTCGCGATCTATCCTCCATTTTATCTGTATCAAAAATTTGTATCGATTTCACCGATAAATCTTTTTCCATTGGTGCCGGTTGTTTTTTGATCGGATTCCATCGGCTTGTGAAGTATTCTTCGATAGATATACTCCTGTAAAAATTTCGGCGCCAAAAACACTGCTGTCTGTGCGCCGCAGGCAACTGCAAAATCCCATATGCTTGAATATCCGGTTTTCAAAGCATACCACCTGGTTTTTATAAATCCGCGATAAGTGGCAAATGAGGTTCTTCTGTCCGATCCCTTGTCCTTTATCCGTGCATATACCAGGCTTTCATCAATGTTTCGGCAATAAAAATCATTCAGTAGGAGTCTTATATACAGATCATAATCCTCCCCGCGCGTCATTGCTTTATAACCGCCGACCTTTTGAACCGCACTTTTTTTATACATGACCGTCATATTGTTGAACGGCTGCCTGCGTCTGGCATATCTTCTTATCCCGTTGTTATCAGACGGAACCAGCCGTCTGCTTATCGGGTTATTTGTATTATCCGTAAACTCAATAATATTTCCGCCGAGTACCGTTAGCTCTTTATCTTTGGCAAATTCCTTTAGCTGCCGTTCGCATCTTGTCGGCACGGATATGTCATCTGAATCCATTTTGGCTATCAACTCGTTGCGGCAATGCGCGACACCGACATTCAGTGCCGCCCCGGTTCCTATGTTTTCGGACAGGCGAACAGGCTTTATTATTTCGGGATACTTCGACAGATGTTTGCAAAGCACGGCATTCAGTTCTTCTGTCAGCGGGCCGTCGCAAACTATCACAAAATCATTTGTCATGACGGTCTGATTCAAAATACTTTGAATCGCCTCATCAAAATACTCCGGTTTTTCTTTTGCATATACCGACATCAAAACAGAATATTCCATCATTCCGCACCTGCCTTTGCAAAAGAACAGCTGTATACTTGCGGTACGCATCGCGATTCCAATCCAAGCGTCCTACATATACAGGCAAATGCGTGCGATTTATTCCGGCAACGCGCCGATTTCATCTTAAATACAGACTCCGATAAAAGCAAAACGAGACCCACGATATTATCTTTCGATAAATCGAAGGCTCGTTTGAAAAACCAGTATGTCCTTTCCCCCGAAGCTCTTATGAGCCCAGGACAAATTCTTTTCGAAATTTCAGATACATAGACCTCTGCCGCATTTGATAAATACTGTGCGTTTCCCGTTTCCATAGCAACCACATACCGAAAAGCCCCCGCTTTTCAGTATTCCCGGTCTCCTCTCTTCCTGTTTTCCCCACAAATCTCCTATATGACACCCGAGTGGCATCATAGCTGTCAAACAGCTCATAAAAAATATAAAAAAACGAATGGGAACACCCGTTTTATACACAATACTTGTCAGTTTTCGTAGAGTTATCTCATCAAATAAAGCTTTGATTCGATTTTAGAAGCCGATTGTTGAAAGTTTGTCCATATTCTCTTTTTTCATCTTCGATGAGGAGTGAACATACCTGTTGAGCGTTATTTTAACATCTGAGTGGCCGAGAATTTCACTCAATGATTTTATTTCAAAGCCAACTTCAACACATCGTGTCGCAAAAGTGTGACGTAATGTGTGAAACGTGACCCCGCTTATTCCGCAATCCCTTGTGTACTTTGAGAACCGATACTGCAAATTTCTGGGTTCCATAAAATGCATGCTGCTCCCGGTCAAGACATATGCCTCCGGCGATCCTATTCTCATTGCTGTGCACAATTCACGCACATTATCAGTCATTGGTATCCATCTGTCGGAAGAGTCGCTTTTCGGAGAACTTATCAGAACCTCTGTTTTATTTCCGATGTCTGAATCGGCTTTTTGAAGTCGCTGCATGGTATGACATATATGTATCACACCGTTTTCTATTGATATTTCGCCCCATTTCAGCGCACATATTTCGCCGATCCTAAGTCCGGTATACATAGCGAGTATGACCCCGAATTTGCAGTTGTCGATATCAACTGTCAAATATTCAACCAGCCTTTTCTGCTCCTCGGAAGTGAGGACTCTTATATCTCTTTTGGGACGCTTCGGGTATGTTATGTTTACCGGCGGGAGGTCACGCTTATAAAAAAGTCTGATGTGTTTCATCACAGAATTTAAAACAAGCAGTATATCTTTTACAGTCTTGGGAGAAAGCGGGTTATTGTTCTTTGATCCCGATTCCAAAAGCGTGTTTCCGAATTTCATAATAACAAGGTCATTTATTTCTTCTGGATGCATCTCACCCAAAAAAGGTAAGATGTAGTTATTAACAATATTGAAATATTTAATGTATGTCGAGTCTTTTATCCTTGTTTTTATTACCGAAAGCCAGTCTTTGCAGTAATATTCAAACGTTTTTTCATGTGATTGAGCGTTTACGACAGTTACTTTTACCCGTAGATTTTTGCTGTCTCTGTGCCCGGCAGGATTTAAGTTAGCAGGGGGCAAACACCTTTTGATTTGTCTTGCAGTAATTACGGCCTTTTGCTTCTTTGCTGACATAAAAATTACCTCCAATGTCATTTGTTTTGGCTATTTGCAAAAATAAATGTTGTGTATATTCGGGACAAGCATCAAAAAACGTTGATATTACGCTATCTTCCTCATCACTTTTTAGAATGAAAAATTTTTATAATAAAAATGAGTCTATTTGCTAAATAGTCATTGCGAATTTAGGATTATTGTGCTATAATTAGGCGAAAAATAGGAATATGGTTATTTCATTGATGAGATAACTCTACGACATTATACGCACTTATTTGCAGAAAGCAATATCATTTATCGTACAGTAACTTTAAAATCATACAAAAATCCCCTGAAAATCGAAATTTTCGATCTTCAGGGGATTTGATTTATGCTATGCCGATTTGGACTAGAACAAACAAATATAATAATCGATACATCTGTATGCAGCAGAGCCGTTGATTTAACCATCACAAAATAAATCTGTTTACATCAGCGCTCCTAGCCAGTTAACAGCCGTGTGGCTGTGTGTGGCGGGGTAGTTGGTTGGGGTCAGTAGATAAAGTAAAACAGAGCAGGAAGATTCTAGTCTTACTGCTCTGTCAGTTAAATAGAATTCATTTAATACAATGACTTTTTAATAAATGAAGTGTTTGCTCTGCAAACACAAAGCGACAACTTCGTTGTAATGAAGTGCTCGCTATGCTCGCACGAAGTAAAGCGCGCTTTGATTTTCATGCGGTTTGACCGCACTTCATTAGCGAAGCGACTTCATTTTTCATGCACCGAAGGTGTATTGAAATCAACGACCCTGTCGGTCAGAAACATAGTCGCCTTGCTCGTTTGGAGCGCGTCGCAACGCTCGTTGTTTCTTCCTGCTCAGAGCACCGCTTCATCTGCCGCAGGCAGCGCGGTGCTCCGAGCCAGTTAACAGTGGTTGTGACGCGAATATCAAACAGTGTCATTCGATTCCATGCAGTGTAGAACCGTGATTTTACCTATATAACGCAATTAATAAACGGTTCGCATGGTGCGAAAAATCGCTAAATAATAATGGTGTTAGACAATTGTTAGACGGTTTGCTTGCTGTTGTTTTAATTATATTGCAGAGTGGAGTAAAGGAAACTCGCTGAGTAGCTGTACTCAGAAACACAGGTTCAATCCCTGTCTCTGCAAACTTAAATCTAAAATTTTATAGTGGGCATAGAAGAAGGCAAGCTTTTCTTTCATGTTGCACCGTACTAATTCTTTTAGTTGTTTCCAGATTGTTTCTTTATTTAGATGCACAATAACTCATAGATTCGCAAAATGGTATAAAATTACACTACTCTCAAACTATCTCGCGCCCTATCTTAAACTCCTGATAGTTTTACTACCTTATGAAATTACACTACTCTCAAACTCGCTTGACGCCTCACGCGACCAGGCACACGTTTTACTACCTTATGAAATTACACTACTCTCAAACGATTTCTCGACCGATTTTAAACTCCTGATAGTTTTACTACCTTATGAAATTACACTACTCTCAAACTACATGGAGGAATCAAACGATGAATAAGAGTTTTACTACCTTATGAATTTACACTACTCTCAAACCTCAAACGAGAATAAGCTGCGACACTACAATTCACAGAGTAACATCATAAAGTGGTTATATTATAAGCCAAAAATCATCTTTCTTCAACAATTTCGCACATATCTTTATCCAAAATATAAAGATTTTCTTGCGGAAGTGAGTGAAAGCTGTTTTGACTTTCAATAATAAGAATTTCAATGCCTTGATATTTCAAAGCATCATAGATTTTTTCAATTTCTTCTTCATCAAAATAGCAATGAAAGCTTAAAAGGACATAGGCTTCAAAGGAACAATATTTATTAGTTAAAACTATAAAGTCAAGCAGTCCCGTCAACAAATCATCGCTATCAACATTTGGTTTAAAATTATGAGCTTTAAGAATATCAACTAAATCAGTATCGTCATCAAACGAAAAATCAAAATCGTATTCTGTTGAGAGCTTTTCGAGAAAATCTAATATATCTTTTTTTAGTGTCACAACATAGTCTTGAAGGAAATTATTAGAATAAGAAGATAAATCTTCATATAGTTTTTTAAGTGTCGGTATTGAAAAACTTAAGTCAAAGAAGTTAGAAATAAAGCAAATTTTATTTTTAAATTTTAAAGAACGATCGTGACAGCCATAATATGAGACAAGTTCGGAGGAAGGATTTTGCTTTTCATCACAAAATATTACTTTTATCTTTTGTTTAGTCAGTTCTCAAAGAAGAGCAGTAGTAATGGAGGACGCAGTGTTTTCAATAATTAAAACTGAAATTTCGCTTATATGCACTTGTACATTTGATTCAACATCACGGACAACCATATAGCCAAGCCTCAGATCAAGTTTAGATGGCTTTGAAACTACTACCGTCCTCCATCCCATAATAACTATCTCCTTATTTTAAAAGATCTATTTCCTGCTCAAAAAGCCCGGAGATTGACTGGTTAATAAGTTTTACGGTCTTGTAACTTGGCTGCATTTTATTGCTGATTGTAGTTACCCCACTCTTTTTAGCCTCACCTATTGCCGATAAATCACCACTCATAACATTTGCGTGGAGAATGTTGATTATCTGCATAAGTATATAACATTGTTCATAGAGTGATAAGCCCTCAAATTCACATTGCTTGTCAATCAATATATTTGCCAATTTTGAAAATTTAACGTTGTAGATCGTATGATTAGTCTTGTGCTTAAGGGCTTCATATAAATCCGCGTTATCTTTTTCTGTTATTCCGTCAAAGGACGTTATTTCTTTTTCTTTTCTCAGCTCTGCACATTTAGCAAGATAGCTTGAAATTTTCTTAATATATTTTTCTTGTTCTTGACTAACAACAAGTTGAACAGCAGGTTTACAGATCAAATTTGCTCCTCCGCTACTCTTACTACTTATGTGCATTCTGAAACCATTAATACTGATAAGAGCATTGTATTTAACGCAAGGAATGATAATTTTAACATAATCAACTCCGAGCTTGCGTTTTATGAACTCCTGTGGATTCCTTATATATTCCTTTTCAGCATATAAATCAACAGGTTCAAAAGAACGAACAATTTCTCCTTTACTGTTTTTGTATTCAACAAAAGCAAAATATGCTGATGAAGGTTTATTGTATCCACCATATTTATCAATGTCCATATCCTTTTTACGAGGCACCTGTCCCAAACCTTTTTTAAGCGGATTTTGGTCAAACAAACCACCGGTTTGCTTAAATGCATACCTCGTAAAGCGAATATTGTTCTTTGCCATATTTGACTTAACAATGTTTATAGATTTATTATTTTCTACAATCCACGCACCGTTTGTTGTGTAATCAAACATTTTGTTAACGCTCCATTTACCGCTTTGAACATTGTCAATGAAGTGCGCAAGATGAGATCTGACAGTATAAACATTACCAACTACAATATTTAGATAAGCATCTTTAGCATGATGAAAATCATTAACATCACGAGATTTGACAAAGTCATTTTCCTGTCTGAAGTCAGATACAAGGCTTGCCTTGATATATTCAACGGCTGTATCATGATAACGCTTTTTAAGAAGCTGCGCTACTGCCTTAGTAGACTGGCGGGTTTCAACAAGTTGTCTTGATACAAATGATGAAAGTTCTTCATCTGTAAGCGGTTGATTTCTAACAAGTCTTTCAAACTTCTCTTTTGAAATTAAGCCTTTGTCAAAAAGTGTTTTCCAGAAAGGAAGCATATTGTTTCTAATAGAGCTATTTATAGGATAAATATTGCCCTTTTTTGCATTTTCTGCTTTTAAAACAAGTACTCTGTTATTAAGACTATCATCTTTGATTTTTGACCGTGGAAAAATATGGTCAATATCATAAATATTATTGTTGTAAATTTCGCTTAATTCAATAGGTTTTCCTGTGTACATACACTTACCTAACTGTGTGTAATAAAGGTAAAGGGCATCTCTTCTGAAATCATTTTCATCTGTATTACAAAGCTGTTCGTAAAGTTTCTGCTCGTCCTTTTTGCAATATTTATAAAGTTCTATTAATTTTTGCTTTCTTGAGACAGTTCTCTTTTTTTCGCCTTCATCCCTTGCGACTTCAATAAATATCTTCTTCGGATCATGACCTTGAATTTTAACTATTTCTTCAACAATTTGCATTGCCTGATAAATAGGGCGCTTAATCTTTGGAGAAACATAAAGATTGTCAATTTCTTCCCTCAAAGAAGTAAAAGTGCTATCACCATTCTCTTCATCAATCTTTTTCATGAAGTCATAATTGGAACTGAGAAGTTGCATTAAGTTGTCATTTGTTTCCCATAAAGCATGAATGATATTTGTATATTCACCTGTTGATGGTAAAACTGCTTCAATGCCTGTTAAAAGCTTTTCAGATAAACGGCTCCAGCCTGTGTACTTAAGTTTTGATATTTTTTTAATATCATCCGCTGTTAATCTATCTCCATATAATCTTTTAAGCCTGTTTTTAAGAAGTTTTTTGTCATCACCAAAAATCGTGACAGATTTGATTATTTCTTCTTTATCACTATACGAAAGGTCAATATTCTGAAGATCTATAAACGGTTTAAGACTGCCTTTAATAGTTGTGTCAATTCCTGTTATTTCAATGTTCATATAACCATTTAATGCAAGATATTTTTTTAAATCAAACACTTTTACTTTATTGCTTTTTTCAAACAGGTCTTTATAGATCCCTTGCTTTAACTCAACAGAAATCTCTTCACCGTCAATTTTTATATTGTTGATTTCGTTAAGAACGGTAAATGCACTATAAAGAAGCGAGTTCTTTGGAATAACATCTTCTTTAGGTAAATAAGTACATTTGCTTGTTAAATTATTAATAAACTTCTCAGCACTATTATCTGCATCAACAACATTTTCAAAATTCCATGGATAGATTTTCTCACCTGTTCTCACAAGCCAGCTTTTTTCACTATGCTTGTTAAGCGGACCAACATAATAAGGAATTCTGTATTTAAATATGTCTATTATTTTTTCGCTGACAGTTTTTCCACTTGAGTCCCTGTCAGCTAAAAATGGCAAATAATTCTTTGCATTACTTAAAATTGCTTCAAGCTCTGCCCTATTAAGCTGCATAGGAATAACAGAATTATCCTTTGTTACAGCTTTGGGCATAAATGAAGATGTTTCTATCTCTTTATACATCTGTGCATACTTTTCATCTAATAGCTCTTTTGGAAGTTGTTTTCTTAAAAAGTCACAAAATGTTTCCTGATCACACTTTTTCATAACAGGATTTTTTGATGAATAGCCAGAGTATGAAAGATAGTTTGAAACCTTATCACTGTTTTCATTAAAGATATGACTATACTTTTCCGGTACATAAGCTTTAACATATTCTTTCAAAAGCTTTAAATCTCTTTTATGCTTTTCATATGTGTCAACTTTAGCGTAAGAAATGTATTCTTTTCCATTTAAAATATCAGCGAGAATTGCCCAATCATATATAGCTTTTAACTTTTCAATGAGTTCAAAGTTCTCACCAAAAACGCTTTCATAGGTTGTAGCCTTATCATCATATCCACTCTTAAAACATATGCTTTTACCTTCGGTATCATCGTATTTGTCTGTATTAAATAGGTCTTTAGCTTTAGCTGTGGCTCCTGATAAAAGTGTTACTATTGCTACTTCAAAAACATCTACTTTTTTATTTAAGGCAAATTCTTTAATAAGAGCTTCCTTCTTCTTGCTTGACGTTAAAGAACTATTTTTAATAATATCCTCAACAGGTTTTAAATCATTACAGCTAAAACCCTCTGATTCATAGTTTGAATTTGATTTAATATATTCGTTTAGTTCAGTAAATATTGCTGTGAAATCAAAATTTCCGTTTTTACCTAAATCATCATTATCAAATAAAAAGTGACCTCTGTTTTTGATGATATGATGCAAAGCTAAAAACACAAGACGAACATCATGTGGTTCAACACTTTCAATTAACTCTTTTCTAAGATGATAAATAGTTGGATATTTTTTATAATAATCTTTATCTGTATAATCAGGATCATTGAACAAAGAATACTTGCCAGAAACATTCTTATCTCCATCATAGAGTGCACTATCCTTAAGTCTTTGGAAAAATGCAATGTCTTTCTTGGAAATTTCCTCATTAAAGAGCATTTCTAAGCAGTTTAATCTGTATTTGTTTCTTTCTAATCTTCGTCTGCTGCTACGAAATTCTCTTCTTTCAACAGCAGTATTTCCGCCCTCAAGGAGCCGAATACCCCACATAGAGTTTCCTTTAAATTTAGGGATATTGTAATTTTTATCTGTTACTGCCCAACCAATTGAGTCTGTTCCTAAGTCTAATCCTAAGTAATAATTTTCCATAATATTACCTCTTGACAAAAATATTTTTTTAGTTTATACTTTAGTTAATCTCAAAAACCTTATGAGATTACACTACAAGTTCAAATAAAAATTTATTCAACCCGCCGTTTATGCGGCCTCACAGTGTGTGAGCAAGACCTACTGCTATGTAGGTCTTATTTTTTTGTAAAATTTCTTTTTTCTTCTAAATCATATCAAAAAATTTTATATAAAATAATAAAGAAAAAAATTATTGTAGTGCTTTTAAATGGACTATAAGATAAAAAATTTGAAATAAATCAGCAAAATACTATTATTAAAACAACCGTTATGTATGGCTTGCACCGCAGTGAGGTTCTCGGACTTTAATGGCAAAGTGTTGATTTTAATGGAAACTCTATTTTGATACGCACACCGTATCGGTAGAAACTAAAGTTGTTGAAAAAGACTAATTCAAGTTATCGTGCGTTCCCGCTGTTTACGGAAATCAGAAATCTACTGATTTGGCCAAAGATGAGGAAAACAATAACGGAGACTTCTTTAGCAATGCATATACCGAAAACGACTACATCTTTAAGAAACCGAACGGAGATACTTATTACCCATCCATTGCTCATAGGTTTGGGAAACTGTTGAAGAAGTACGACCTTCCGCATATTAGGTTTCATGACCTGAGGCATATGCGTAAAGAAAACTATCGGTGAAAAACACAGCAACACAGATTACAGCGAAAGCGACTTTTGATTTTTTCTTAATAGCCTCCCCCCTGTTCCGATATTTTCCACTTATATATTAACTTATGTATAAAAAATTTGCAAGAGAAAAAAACACACAAACTGGTGTTTCTTTCGATTATATACCCAACCACAAGTTTTACTTGTGGAGAGTAAAAATCGAAAGCGTTCATTCAAAAAAAATAAGTCCTCCTTTGATATAATGGAAGAAGCAACATCAACCGTAAAGAATCAAAGGAGGACGAATAAATGGACGAAAGTAGTTTATAACACACAAGGTGGAAGTGTCAATATCATGTAATACCAGTACCGAAATACAGAATGTATTTGTTAAAATGATGTGACCCCCAAAAAAGAGAAGTAGCTTCAAAATATGGTATAATGAAATCGCAAAACAACATTAACCAAGAAAGAAGTACTTCTCATGAATATGATAAAACAAGAAGCAAGAAAAAAGCAAGAAATAGTTAAGCAAGCAATAAAAAACGGATATGCGACACAGGCTGATAAGTACAAATCCTTGTGAGCTCGTGCGTCTTTCAAAGCTCGAAAGGCGTGAGTATGAGTGGTATAACTCTGACGAGATTATCACTATGTTAGACGCTCTGAAAGGCGAGCCGCTATACCCTCTTATTAAAGCCACTGTTATTCTACGGCGACTCCTTGTCTTGCTTCGAGGACTATGTTTTTCTCTTTTATGGGATTTTCAATAACCCCGATGAAGCGGTAATGAATAATGATTTTCTGCGTTCTGTTCTTACCTTTACCCTCAATGGAGTGAACCTCGATTTTCTCAATAAGTTCATTCAGGAGTGCAGGTGTAAGAGTTTCCATCTGCATAAACTTACGGACTGCCAATGTGAATTGTTCTTTGCTTGTACGAAGATTTTCTATCTCTGAAAGCTCTTCTTGGTATTGCCTGATTTTTAGTTTCAGCTCGTCTCGTCCTGTTTCATACCTCTGAGATAATTGCATAAAGCTTTCTTCGTTAACAATACCGTTGATGTGCTTTTCAAAGAGTTTTTCATACATCACGGCAACCTCCTTAGTTCTTGCTGTTGCTTTATCAATACTGCTTTCAAGAAACTTCTGCTGATTGAGTATGCTTTTGTTTGTCTTTGCTTCAAGAATATCTGCGAACGCTTCTTCATCTTCAATGAGAAAGCTTGCAAGACTTCTGAGCTCAAGCATCACAATCTGCTCCAAAGAATCAGCTCTGACATAATGTGTACCCTCACAGGTGCCTCTGCGACCTTTGTAGTTGAAGCACATAAAATACTTGATATCAGTATTCGGGTGATTGACATTGAACCATAAAGGACTTCCGCAATCGACACAGTATAATAATCCGCAGAACATATTCTTTTCAGCATGTTCGGGATTCGGCGCTCTGCGTTTACCTTTGGCTTTCATCTTCTGAACAGTTTCAAAAGTATCTCTGTCAATTATCGGCTCGTGAACATTCTTGAAAATCTTCCAGTTCTCTTCGGGATTCTGAAGTCTTTTCTTATTCTTGAAGTTTTTTGAGTAAGTCTTGAAGTTGATAACATCACCGCAGTATTCCTGTTGTGCAAGAATCTTCTGTACCGTCGTCTTACACCATTTATAAGAGTCAGGCTGAGTTTTTTTACCGCCCTTGTTAAGACCTTTGCTCTGCCAATATGTCATCGGTATCATTACTTTGTTTTCCTGTAAGATACGGGCAATAGTTTCATTGCCTTTACC
>ERZ773208.2046-NODE-2046-length-14478-cov-4.387645_pt1 | contig 14478 bp, 18 predicted proteins | sample MGYA00581006_ERZ773208 | MGnify/ENA primary metagenome ERZ773208 (study PRJEB29015, sample SAMEA2737793) | human gut metagenome | biome: human gut; feature: human-associated habitat; material: faeces | place: China | collected 2012 ... | reverse complement strand
ATATGCCTCTCGTTTTGCATATATTATTATAGTTTCATCCTCGTCTTCTCCACCACCTGCTATAAATTGCTCCTTCTTCGTATAACCACAATAACAATTTACGCGAAAATAATTCAACAGATAGTGATAAGAATTTTACTTCTTATACCGCATGCAACAGCTTAAACTGTGACTCCATTAAAGATGTTTTTTCTCTTAAGTCTTTTCTATCAAATTTCGTAATACACGAACTTCCTACCGGATATAAAATATTTCCATTATACATATTTTTAATAGTATACAAATATTTATATTCTCTTTTCCACATATGCATATTTCAGAGCATTTTTCATCTTCCTCGCAATCAATAATTTTCCACTCCATTACAGCATTATCCCAATTATTACTTTCTGATTTATCAATAACTTTACAAATCAAATTCTTTACATATGTGCCTTCCATAGTTTATTATTTCATCTCATTCTTTTTAAAGTTATTCCTATACTTATCTGTATACCACTTTGGTATATACGTTTCAAAATTGTCGTAGTCATCAAGTGCCATACGGCATCTAACTACCATACTATCTATATCTTCTTGCCCAAATTTCTCTGCCCATTTAATTGAAAATAAAGAAGCCTGTGCTACATACACTGCAAGTGTACTCCAAAAGTCTTCTGGTATTTGGTCATCAAAATATGCATCTATTTGTCCGATACAATACGGAATGCTGTTTTCAATTCCAAAACTTTCAAGTTTATAGAATTCTTCATAAGGGTCACCAACTTCCCAACGATTAAAATCAATTACACCAATTAAACCATTATCTGTGTAAATAAGATTTCCCGGGTGATAATCCCCATGCATATATACAGGTTTCTCTTTCCATATTAGGTCGATATTTTCCTTTACATATTTAATTGCAATTTCATCACCATCAATACGAACGTGTGACTCTTCATAACGTGATAATTGCTGCAACTTCTTCGATTTCTTTGTATCTTTTGGAATATCATTTATATCAACATCTATTGAATGTATTTTCTTTAAAATCTTTCCTGCTTGTCTTCCAAGCTGATATTGTTGTTCTTCTGTCAAGTCAGATAATACTTCTTCTAAATCTTTGCCTTCAATCCAAGTAAGCAACATATACACGTTTTTTCCATTGTTACAAATTCCAAAATCAATTGGTTGAGACATTAAAAATCCAAGTTTTGAGTATTTTTCTACAATCTCATATTCTTTTTTCTTTGTTTCATATTGTTCCATATCTGATATTCTAAGCAATATCATCTTTCCTTCTTTTGTTTTAATAAAGTATTTACTATCGCTTGACCATCCCTTTGAAACCTTATCAACAGATTGCCAATCACTACTATTCTTTATATCTTCAAACATCTGTGTACCTCTATATTTCATAATTATCCAACTCTACAACTTGGGATTCGTTTACTTGATTTACGGACAATTTTTTCATCCAATTTCTCTATCAATTCACACAAAATAGCTAAGTATTCTAATGGTAATTTATACTGTTCATTAAAAACTTTCAAAAGTTCAATAATGTTATTCCTGTAACAAGCTTTATTAATAAAGATGTTACAATTAATAAATGTAGCCACCTCGTTTGCTATGCTTACACCTATATCCTGTTTGCCCGATAAGAACTTAATCAAACTACGATGAAACAAACGAGAGATTTGATAGTGCATATCATCTCTTAAAGCAAACTCTTTACATAATTTTTTATTTCTACTGTAATCGTATAACTTAATATCATTAGTATGGAAGAATTCACTGTCTGAAATATCTATTTTTTCGATTATTTCCAAATCAACAGTTACTCCATCTTCATATATAACGATAAGTATGCCTAATGGTTTATGGGTAAATGATATATACACAGGTTTTCCATAACCATAAATCAGTTCATTCAAATTTTCCGTGTTACAAAATGTACTTATATCTACATCAAAGAACAATGTAGCAGTTCTATGCAAAAAAAGAACCACTTAACCAAATGTGACTTTTATTTTCTTCCGCAAATCGCATAACATATTCAATATACTGTTGCTGATTGTTCTTCATATGATAGCTTTTACCTCCTCACTAATTTCAACCTATATTTCAAAATCTGGAATAACACCATTTTTTACGCATCCAACAATATTCAAAGCTTCTCTCTTTGCTCTTTCTCTTCCCTTTGGTGTATTCATCCAAGTATCACGATTTGTATTATTATCATCCGCAGGACCGGGAACTATATCTATATGTATTGGAAATAAGTACCTTGCAATTGCTAAGCTGCGCCTCATATGATATGTACTTGTTACTAACAATACTTTTTTTACTCTATTCAACCAAAATGCACGTTGCAATTCTACTAATGCACAAAGAATATTTTCCACTGTACTTTGTGATTTATTCTCCAAAATAATATTTTCCTCTGGCACACCTAATTCCAAAACCCTTTTATACATATGCTCAGCTTCAGTACTTTCTTCATCTGGAAATTTTTTTAAAGCACCGCCACATAATATTATTTTGTTTGCTCTGCCTGAATTATAGGCTTTCACTGCTACTGGAACTCTATATTTTGATGCCTTTGTACTTCCTAAAACAATAATACAATCAATATTTTCTCCTGTATCCACTATGCCTTCAAATAATAATTTATCTATTATTTCATTACTTAAATCTTCTTCTGTAATTTTTGATACCCACATTTCTTTTACCCTTTCATTTTTCTAAACAAATATTTCTTATTGTATTAATCCTACTACTTTGAAATAATTATGTTCTATAATGCAACAAACATTCCATATTCCTTTGGTACATTTAATATTCCATTTGTCATATTTTGCATTAGTACGTCTTTTATTATATGTTTTGGTACATCATTCAAAGTTGTCATACTCGACAGGGAGTAAATATAATCTATCATATCATCTACATTAGTAACTGCTAACGAATCTATATATTCTAATTTATCAACTTTAGAAAATGTTTTGCTTAATATCACATATCCATTTTGAAGTGTGAAGTTCTTATTTATATTGTTTTGAACACCATATTCAGAAAGAATTTTTGAAAGATATTCTATAATTCCATGTTCTCCATATGTTGCACAGTAAAAATGTCCACCTTTCTTTAATACACGTCGCACCTCATTCAAACCTTTATCAATATCCGGCACATGGTATAACATCATGTTTGCTATAACAACATCAAATGTCTCATTTTCGTAAGGGATTTCTTGAATATCTATAACCTTATATTCGGTATTTTCATAGTTTCCTATGTTGCTTTTTGTTGTTGCTACCATTCCTTCTGAAAAATCAGAAAGTATTAGTTTTGAGCAAGCTTTAATCAAAGACTGGCTATTCTTCCACATATCTCCTGTTCCACAACCTAGTTCTAAAACTTTCATTTTCTCATCAATTCTATAATTAGACATTATCCAGTTTCCAAAACCCATTTTGTTTGTTGAATATTTATCGTGAATAGATATTCTTGTATTTAAATTGTTTGCATTAGCATACTGCTGTTTTACAACTGATGTATTATTTATTTTATTCATGTTAAACCTCACTAACTTTTTATTCTTCTACTCATTTTATTAGCTCTCAAACTGGATTTTGTCACCTTCTACATATTGTATTTCCCAAGACAATAATTATCACAACATCAGCTAAAATAATACCCAATGCAATATACACAAAAAATGCCGGTAAAATATTTTCAAACACTCCCATAATTAATAGAAGAATTGCTATGACAGACATTCCAATTCCCATTGTTCTGCATAGCTTTTTTTCATTATATTTTGCCTTTTCTTCTTTTGAAGCTGTATTATATCCGGAAATTAACCAACTTCCATGTCCAGAAATCAAAACTATGGAAAGTACAGCAAATATTATAAATCCAACATATACTACCCAGTCTGGTCCAGTTGATAAGTCTGCCAGTTTCATTTGTATAACACCTCCCACCAAATTCCGAGTTGTTAAAGTCCACAAGTCGAAAATTCTGCATTACTCATCATCCTTAATCATATATAACAAATTATTATATTCTGACTGCACAAGTAATTGCTTAAAACCAGAAAGTACTTCTTCTTTTGTATAATTGTTGTTAATCAAAAACTCACTATCTTTCTCACTAAGGTATTGATAGAAAAGAGCTGCCGCCATAACATCATCATTATTTGTATAATCAATGTTATCTAAAAGTATATTCTCCGCTTCGTTAATTTGCCCTGAATCAATCATATCAAGAAAATCTTTCAAATTTTTCCCTGATACTTCATATTTATTTTCTTTTTCAAGTTCAACAGAAACATACTTTTTCCCAAACATTAAAGAAAATAATACTCTTACCATTTCTTTTATCATTCGCATAATATAGTCTTTTTCGTCTGTGAAATACATTTTTCACCTCCATAACTTCCGATTTCTCAATCTCAAAAATTGGAATTTATCACTGAATAAACCACATCCATACTCCAACTATTATAAGCAATATACCTGATATTCTTCCTGCAAATTTCGACTTTTTATATCCTAGAAAATTTATTGTTTCGGGAGTTGTAAATGGCAACAAAACAACATCCATACCCATTACTATAATTCCAATTCCTATTATGAAGACATTATTGTTAGAAATAATGCCATAAAACATAACTACGAAACCCAAAATAATGCCTAATATAAAATACTTGATTTTATGGCTGTCTTTATCCATCATCTTTTCATAACAATTTTCACATTTACTGTTACAAAATTCAAAATTGTCCTTTAGTTTTTTACCACAATATTTGCATTTTTTCATACTGTTTCCTCCGTAATCCTCAAAAATTCATTCAACAGCTCACGATTTTCTCAATTCTCCAAACTGGAAGTTGTTTAACTGATTCTATAATGTCCTATGATATCATCACGATGTTCCAGTATATCCTCTTCATAATATATTTGATATGGATTTGCATGATGGATAACAAAACATATACCTTTTCGATTTCTCTTGTCAGATATAATGCCGATATGTTTTTTAAATACAACAATATCTCCACCTTGCCATTCTTCTATTTCATTTATATCTGTAGTAAGACTTATTGCATTATTATCGAAATATACTTTTAAGTTTTTAACTCTTCTAAAATCTATATTTTTATCAATGGTATCTATATCATATAATGCTTTATTGTTTTTTATATCCTCATTTACTAATACCATCAAATCATATCCTGCATCTTTTAAAGCAAAAGCTACTACATCAGTACAAACCCCATATTCATCATTTGGATAACCTGTGTTGTAATATTTGCTTTTATATTTTGGATTAGTTTTTATGTAATTATTTGCATTATTTAATATATCTGTTTGGTCATCTATACCATCATTGTCTTTATCAATATTGCTCTTATAAGCTTCTATATTGAAATCTGCATTTGTGTATTTTTTATGTGGAATATAATTAAAACAATACAACACATATAAAGCAACAATTATTAGCACCGAAAAAACAATAAGCGTTATTCTCTTCTTCATACATTCTCCATTAAACAACTTCTAATTTAGTAATTCTTGTCTAAATATCAATTATTTCTTTTGCACGATGTAACACCGGCAATTCTCTATTGGCTATAAGTTTCCCTAATCTTGTATTTGACCTATATTCATACTCTCTAATAGCTTCTTCATAAGATAATTTCAATGTTGATAAGTGAAAATTATTTATTTCATCTTCTGTCAGTTCTTTTTCACCAAAGAATTCAACTTTGCACAAAAAATAGTTATTAATATTATGTCTATGAATCAGATTATAATAATCGCTTACAACTCCGATTTTGCAGATTACATCTACTTTTACACCCAATTCTTCTTTAAGTTCTCTTTTTATTGCATCCTGCAATTCTTCACCTTCTTCAACACCCCCACCTGCTGTTTCTATAATTGTTGCCTGTCCGAAATCATCATTTCTTTCAGCTCTTACAAAATAAAAATTTCCATCCTCATCATACACTATTGCTCTGGCAATATTTCTGTTATGATCAATATATTCCATTTGCCATTGGTCATCCTGCAACTCTATATTAAGTTCCGTGGTATGAATTGTAATATTCTTATTTACATTCTTTTTCAATTTCATCAAGTATTTTTCCTTATCTTTTCTACAAGTAAATCTAATTATTGTTTTATATTTGTATCGCTCTAATATTTTTTCTATTTCAGGCAATGTATCTTTTCTAAAATCCACAATCCATTTTTCAAAGTCAGGGTCTAGTTTTGTTTCTATCCACGGAATGTCATCACGCTTTACACCTATTCTTGATTTAACTCCTTCTAAACAATCTTTCGTTGTATAATCAAATAAAAAAATTGTGTCTGCACCTTTTATTCTTTGCTCAATAGTTGATATATAATTTCCATCAAGAATCCATTCTGATTGACTCATTATTTCATCTACCGCGCTAATCAATTCTTCCCTACTAATATGTGTTTTATCTTTCTTCCAATATATATTATCCATATGAAAAAGCTCTATTTGCAAAATTTCTGACAACTGTTTTGCAAAGAAAGTTTTCCCACTTCCCGGACATCCGATTATAATTATTTGTTTCATTTTGTGTTCTCCGTGTCATGTATAATTATTTGACAAGAATATCGCTAATAAATTTTATTTTACTATCTATATTTTCAAAAGTGCTAAAATGTTGCTTACCATCAAATTCCAACATATCACAAACTCTTTTCTTTATATCAGGAGCAGTAATTTTTTTCTTTTGCAATGTTTGGAGTAAACCATCCTACTTCAATACTTTCATCTGATACATTTTCATTTCCATCTATATATTTACAAATAAATGTCAAATTCACAACAGGTGGTAAAATCATTCCTTCAAGAGGACCATATCCATCTTTAGTATTCAATCTCTGATATATACCAACAAACTTTTCCGGCTCGGCAACAATGCCACTTTCCTCAAATATTTCTCTTTTTAAGCCACTCATTATATCCTCTCCCTGTTCTAGCACTCCGCCAGGGATTTCCCATCCTCTACGTTTTGATTTAATCAATAAAACTTCATCGCCTTTATATACTAATCCTGCAACAGATATAAAATGTAAGGGTAAGTCTCTTGTTTTTAACCATTCGTCCATCGCTTTTCTCCTTTTCCGCCTCTTGATACTAAATTTGTTTTACTATTTCTTGAAAAAAGAAATGTATCTTTATACTAAACTTTGTATTCCTCAATTATCTCCATAATTGATTTTTCATAAATATTCCCATTCAACACATCCCCATTTTCTGAAAAACTAATTGTTCTAACATCTATTGGATTCTCCTCATATGGATTTATATATTCCTTGTTCTTATCGAAGTAATCACTTAGATATTTCACTGCATTTCCATTTGGAAAAATAACATTTCCTTTTGCCTGTGGAATATTTAAATCCTCAAATTCATAAATAATTTTCTTTGTCTTTTTGTTATACTCATTATCATCTTCTTTACTCACAAGCCAAGCAGGATTTAATTTAATTTCTACACCACTCTCTTTTATGCACATTGCAAAATATTTCACTATATCAAGTGGTATAGTCTCTTGATGAAATGAATCAACAGATAATAACACTTTTTGAACTCCACTATATGACAACATTTGCGCCACTTCTCTTACTCTTTCTTTGTCTTTAGAAAAAAATCCGTTAGTGATTATTGCCCTATCCTTTATGTTCATTTCTTTAGCAGTTTTATGAATGTTGCAAACCACTTCCGGATATATCAAAGGTTCTCCTCCAAAAGTCATTAAAGATTTAATATCATAGTTATTACATATATCGATAACTGCTTGCACTGCTATGTCTCCATCTATGTGTTTTCCACTTGATTTATGTTCTCCCTCTGAACAATGTATGCATCTTCCTGTGCATGCCATTGTTACAACAAACTCTATTCTGTTTAAATTTTCTAAATACTTGTTCATTCTTTTTTACCTCATTTGCTAATAGCCCTAATTTTCAGCCTATATTTCAAAATCTAGAGCTTATGACAATCTTATAACTATAACACACTACAATTTTGTTGTATGTAAATCATAATATGAATATTCTTAATTTAATGTTCCTAATTTAATTTTACTATCTAATTCCCATAACGCAGTTTTATTACTATCATATCTAAGTCTTTTTAATGCAGTTTTATAATCAACCCATTCATATTTTGTATGTTCTTGAGACAATTCCAAAATTGTTGTATCCATCCTAGCAGCAAATGTATATTCAGGAATAACTAAACAATTTTCACCCCATATTTTTCTTGCTTCTTTAAAACAGTATGTTGGTATGCTATTTTGTGTATCAAGTACAGAATATTTACAATCCATACCTATGTTTGCTTCTTCATATGCCTCTCGTTTTGCAGATATTATTATAGTTTCGTCCTCATCTTCTCCACCACCTGCTATAAATTGCCATACTTCCATATCATTTCTTTTATATATGCAATATTCTACATTGCCTTTTTCAATATGATATGGAATGACTAATACCTGATATTTTGCTCTTGCCAATACATGTTAGTCTCCCTAAATTTTAATTTATCATCTACCCAATTTTCTATTTTATACACAGTGCCTTTAGTGTTTTATCACGCCATACTTGTTTTATTATATTTCGCTCAACATTTATACAGCTTAATTCTACCATATCCATAACTAAATTGATATTTCATTATTTTATCAATTACAAAATTTCAGTTCAAATTATTTAGAATATTTGTGTCCAATTGACATCTCCTCAAAGCAGATGCACCCGCCAATACAACATTTGAGACATAGAGGTTTTAGGGTGCGGTCATCCAGTGGATGACCCTGCGTAAGCAGGAGCATGGACCGAGCCGGTAGGCGAGACTTCCCCTAACAAGAATGTATTTGTATATACAAATGCGTATCTTGCAAAAGATCTACTTCCATTTTCTTAATCTACTTTTGACAACCTGGATTTAATATTTTTTCTTATTTTTTCCTCTAACAGATACGAGATACGCTATGCATATCTCGTATCTGATTAGCAGTCGGCAAATGTTCATTCATGCAAGCCTGATGACCACTTGCCTCGTCGCTATAACAAAAAACTCCTGCACACCATTTCTAGTATACAGGAGTTCATTATTTTAAGTAATTATATTCTTTTCACTAATCAGTGTATTACTTGTTAGCAATAGCTGCCTGAGCTGCTGCTAATCTAGCAATAGGTACACGGAATGGTGAACATGATACATAATCAAGACCAATCTTATGGCAGAATTCTACTGAAGATGGATCTCCACCGTGTTCTCCACAGATACCTACGTGAAGGTTAGGGTTAACTGGCTTACCAAGTTTGATAGCCATTTCCATTAACTTACCAACACCAACCTGATCTAACTTAGCAAATGGATCGTTTTCGAAGATCTTAGCATCATAGTAAGCATCTAAGAACTTACCAGCATCATCTCTTGAGAATCCGTATGTCATCTGTGTTAAATCGTTTGTACCGAAGCAGAAGAAGTCTGCCTGCTTAGCGATTTCATCAGCTGTAAGAGCTGCTCTTGGGATTTCGATCATTGTACCTACCTGATATTCAAGTTCAACACCTGCTGCTGCGATTTCAGCATCAGCTGTAGCTACTACGATATCCTTAACATATTTTAATTCTTTAGCATCACATGATAATGGAATCATGATTTCCGGCTTAACTGTCCAATCACTATGTTTCTTCTGAACATTAATTGCTGCACGGATAACAGCCTTAGTCTGCATCTTAGCAATTTCAGGATATGTTACAGCAAGACGAAGTCCTCTGTGTCCCATCATAGGGTTGAATTCGTGAAGTGAAGAAATGATTGTCTTGATTTCTTCTACTGTCTTACCCTGTGCATCTGCAAGTTTCTTAATATCTTCTTCTGAATAAACTGCACCTGTAGGGTTATTAGGCGAATTTATAATAACAAATTTAGTCTTTGGAGAAATTTTTTCTTCTAATTCCTTAAAATTAATAGAAAAAGTTTCTGTATCAGGGCTTACTACTACCCTTACACCATTGGCATTTGAAATGTAGCTATTATATTCTCCAAAATAAGGTGCTATACAAATAATTTCATCGCCATCATCAACAAGAGTCTTAAATGTAACATTTATACCACCTGCTGCCCCTACTGTCATAACAATATTAGCCTTAGTAAAGTTTGTACCATAACTCTTGTTTGTAAATTCGGCTATAGCCTCTCTTACATCTTCATAACCTGAGTTGTTCATATATCCGTGAAGTTCCATTTCAGGCTCTGTATTTACAATATCTATGATACTTTCTTTTACACTCTTTGGAGGAACGATTGAAGGATTACCTAAAGAAAAGTCAAATACATTTTCTGCTCCTCTTTCAGCAATCATTTTTTTACCTTCTTCAAACATTGCTCTTATGGCTGAACCACCCTCAACAAGTGCTTTCATCTTTTTTGTTATCATTTCAAAACCTCCTGTTTCATTCTGTTTTGTCTATAAACTATAATAATACTTTTGTAATATAATTGCAATATAAAGTTGCAAACAAAATACAGACAGCTTCGTATATTATTATGAATTGATTAACATTAAGGAGGAATTTATATGAAAAAAACTATAAAGAAATCAATCGCTTTAGGTATGGCTATTTCAATGCTTGGTTCAGTATCAGCTATTGCCGGCACAACAGCCTCAGTTGCCAAAAATATTACAGTAAATGGCGACAAAATTACAGCAACTGCAATTACTCAAGACGGTAAAACTTTACTTCCTGTTCGTGCCGTAGCAACAGCTTTAGGCTTAAATGTAGAATGGAATGCAGAACAGAAGTCTGTTGTTCTTGAAGATTTACCACTTTATGTAACTTTCCGTACAGGCGTTGACGGCTACACATTTGCCAAAACAGCTCCTATGCCTTTAGGACAAGCCCCTATTATCATTGACTCTGTTACTTATGTTCCTGTTGAACTTTTCAGCGATATTTTAGCTTATACTGTAGATGATACAGACAACAGTATTGTAATTTTCGATGAAACAGAAGAAAGCTCTACTGAAGAATCTACTGAAACTACTACAGTAACAGAAGATAGTACAGAAACTACTACTTCTGTTAAAAGTGACGAAACAGCTACTGAAGAAACTACAGAAGTTGATGCTAAGGCTACAGGTAAGGTAGTTGAAATTGGCGATAAGGAAATTCTTTTCAATGATGAAGTAATGGGCGAAGTTAGATTATGCCCTAACGATGATACTAAAATAACTGATAAAGACGGTAATGAAATTAAGATAACTGATATTAAGGTTGATAATGAAATTGAGGTTGAATATAGTGATGTTATGACAGATAGTCTTCCACCTCTCAACAACCCTATTTCAATTAAAGTTGTAAAGTAATCTGTAGCAAGCCATAGAATTTATTACTACTAAAAAAGCAGAGGAACAAAACCTCTGCTTTTTTCTATTTGCCTGAACTACCTAACTTGCCATCGCCTCTCTGTGATGGTATCTTCTGTAATTCTTCAAATGTTATTTCTTCAACTGAAAGCTCATTATGAACACAATGAACTATACCTTGGAAAAGTGCCTTTGTGTATGGATATACGATATAAGCCTTTTCAATAAGCTCTTTTACATTTTCTGGAAGTGATGCAATATCCATTTTAGTAATAAGAATAGGCTTGTTATTTGTATTTGTAGTAGCTAAGAACCATTCGCCTCTATAGCTTGAATCAATAACACCGGCACTATACTTAATGCCCTTACTACCTGTAGAACCTCTTTCCTGTATCTGAATGTAGTAATTTTCTGGAACAGCACTCGCTATACCTGTAGGAACTAAAGCTGTAGTATGTGGTTCAATAATAAAGCTTTCTTCTTCAAAACAAGGGTAAATATCAAAACCTGCATTCCAACTATCTCTTGCTGGTATCTGTGCATTTTCCTTTACCTTTGCAAAAACAATCTTATCCATATATCCTCCTAATCCTCTAAAACAACGACTTTTCCACTATCTATGGTTTTCTTTACATCAATAACTCTCTGATTAGCAGAGCCTTTCCAATGAAGTTTAACATCTTTAACTTCCTTTTTGAAAGGTCCGTCAACTAATACATCAATATATTTTACAATTTCTAAATCCTTTATTTCTTCCCATAAATAGCCTGTGTAAAGCCATATATCCTTAGATGGAAATTCATCTTTTATTTTCTTTGCTAAACGAGTTATTTCATCTCTATTTTGAGTGTGTAGAGGGTCGCCTCCACTAAAGGTAACCCCCTCTACATAATTCTTTTTTAAATCGTCTAAAAGTTCTTTTTCGGCATCTTCATCAAATTCAACACCATTATTTACATCCCAAGTAATAGGATTTTGACATTCGTCACATCTATGATTACAGCCACTAACCCAAAGCACAACTCTAAGCCCTTGACCATTTAACATATCGTCATGGGTTATATTATGATATTTCATTTTAATCCTCTATTTTTACATACTTTTTCTGTCGGCAATTTCAGCCATTTTGGCAGCATTAAGTCTTGTATCGCCACCAACTCTTGAATAACTTAAATAGCCATTCATTCTTTCTATTTTAGTCAAATTGTGGCTACCACATTTAGGACAAACATCCATATCTAATTCCTGATGTCCACAATCATCACAATATGCAAGACTTAAATTTACACCTTCGTAAAATCCTAAATCCATAGCCCTGTTAACAAGTGCCTTTATAGCATTCTTATTATAGCTAATAGGATACTTAACATATTGTATTTTTCCACCATTTAACAAATTCCAAAATCTCTTTTCCAAATCCTGTTTTTGTATTGGTGTAATATCTTCTGAAACATGGCAATGGAAACTGTTAGAAACATATGCTCTGTCAGATACATTTTCTATTATGCCATATTTCTTTCTAAACTGCTTAACCTGTAAACCACAAAGGCTTTCTGCTGGTGTACCATAAATAGCATAAGCAATATTATCTTCGTGCTTATATTCATTTACTTTGTTATTTATGTATTCCATAACTTCAAGAGCAAAAGCACCATCAGTTACAATACTCTTGTGGTTGTATAATTCCTGTAATTCATTTAAAGCTGTAATACCAAAAGATGCTGTACTACTTCTTAAAACAGGCTTAATTTTATCGTGTGGCTTTAAATTTCCACCATAGAAACCACCCTCGCAATAAGCAACAGGGTTTGTAGATGCTCTCATTTCTCCTAAATAATCAAGAGTTCTCTTGTGAAGATTTCTAATCATTTCAAGATAATAGTCGAGAACCTCATAAAAATCTCTGCTTTCTGACCTAGATTTAGCTAAAATCATAGGCAAGTGTAAACTTATAGCACCAATATTAAATCTACCTACTACAACCGGCTTATCGTTTTCGTCAGCAGGTTCCATTCCACCTCTTTCAAACCAAAGAGAGAGGAAGGCTCTGCAACCCATTGGGCTAATTACAACGCCATATTTCTTATAGGCTTCTGCTACATAACTATCACCTGTAAGACTAAGCCAGTCCGGATACATAGTCTTTGAAGAACAGTCAATAGCTGCATTATATACATCTTCCAAAGGCTTTCCGTCACCATGCAAGTTTTCATCAAATAAGAATACAAGCTTAGGGAACAATACAGGCTTTTTGTTACCATTCTTGCCCTGTCCACCTGAATGAACCTCAAGGGCAGTAATTGATGCCATTCTACCAAATCGTTCCTGTGAAAGACCAAAAGTAATTGTTATAAAAGGATAATCTCCCCTTGAAGAACCCACAGAATTAAGTTTATACTCTATTCCCTGGAAGCCCTGTTCAAAATCTCTCTTGATTTTTTTCATAGCTTTTTCTTCAATATATTTAAGGTCATCAAGAGAAAGTACATTTCCCTTCATATCCTCCATAATAGTCTTTATTTCATTATAATACTTAGCATAGCTTTTTTCTGCATAGGGAGCTAAAATCTTATCAATTTCTGGTACTGTAAAGCCACCATACTGCTGACTTGCTGTAGATAAAACTACATCACCGATAACATCAAAGGCAACAGCAAGGGAATTTGGCTCATTGTACCAAAGATTACCCATCTCAAATCCACCTTTTAATACTTTTCCCATATCAAAAAGGCAGCAATTCATTGTATCACGCCTAGCAGACATATCGTGAATATATATATAACCGTCATTTATTGCCTGCTTCTCATCATTAGTCAAAAAGAATTTCTTGTAAAGTTCTTTGTTTAACTGATTATAAATAAGGCTTCGCTTTGTTGCTACAAGTGCTGAATCTGTATTAGAATTTTCTTTATCTCCAATATACATAATATTCTGAGCTTTTCTATAAACATCATCAAGCATTTTTACGAAATCAATTTTATAATTTCTGTAATCTCTATAACTCTTTGCAACCTCAGGCTTTATATCCTCTAAAGCACTTTCCACTAAATTGTGCATAG
>ERZ773208.2043-NODE-2043-length-14489-cov-3.428086_pt1 | contig 14489 bp, 10 predicted proteins | sample MGYA00581006_ERZ773208 | MGnify/ENA primary metagenome ERZ773208 (study PRJEB29015, sample SAMEA2737793) | human gut metagenome | biome: human gut; feature: human-associated habitat; material: faeces | place: China | collected 2012 ... | reverse complement strand
CTACCGGACTATTTATCAAAGTTCTGTCAAGAAAGGACTTTCTTCTTTCAGTCTTGACAAAGAACAGATGACCGGAGAGTTTACTGTGAAGGATTCATTATGGTATAATTTCTCCTTGAAGAATAATACTTGCGACCTTGTATTCGACCGTAAGGAGATTGTCATTCCTGCGGGAATGGAACTTGTCCGGGCTAACCTGTCAAGTAGCCAGAAGTTTCTGACAATGGAACTCAGACCTTATCAGGAAAAGATAAATAAAGATAAGAAAGAAGAGGAAATAAAGCCGGATAAGAGTTTTGAACTGGAGTTGTGGACCTGGGATGAATATGAAGTACCTACTTTGCAGACTCGTAGCCGTTATTCCCATCCTCAATATTCGAAATATATCTATGACATTGCTTCCCATAAATTGACGGAAGTAGCTCCCGGACATGCTGATTTGTTGGAGCCGGATCGTGCGGAAGAGATTCATTATGTGCTTTACACAGACGAAACGCCTTATCGTGCGCAGAAAGACTGGCTTAATGAAATGCCGTTTGACATCTATTCTGTGAATGTACATACGGGAGAAAAGCAATTGGTAGGACGTAGCTACCGGACAAGACCGAGGTGGTCGATGAATGGCAAATGGGCTGTGATGTATGATCCTATTGCACAGGTATGGAATAAGTTTGACGGAAAAACGGGTGAGGTTACCGATATTTCAACAGCTATTGGGTATCCGATATTCGAGGAAACTTATGACAAACCAAATCCTGCACCTGCTTATGGTATTGCTGGATGGACTGCTGATGGTAATAATGTGTTGATTTATGACGCTTATGACTGGTGGAAGATCGATTTGACCGGAGAACGTCAGCCAGAATGCATCACTAAGGGGTATGGTCGCAAAAATCAGAGATCTATCCGTAAAATGACCAGCAATATTGACAAAGAAGTATTCAATCCGGATGAGACGGTTATAGTCAGCGTATGGGATGAAAACACAATGGATGAAGGTATTTATTCACTTGACATGAAAGGTCGCTTGAAGAAGCTCGCAGAAGGCCCTTATATCTATTCAATTCATCGTTTTTCTGACAATCAGAAGTATTGTATCTGGAATCGTCAGAATATATCAGAATTCCGTGATCTGTGGTGGAGTAAATCGGATTTCTCTGATCCGATTCGTATAACGAACGCTAATCCTCAACAAAGCGAATACAAATGGGGTACTGCAAAGTTAGTGGAATGGACTAATTATGAGAATAAGCCTAACAAGGGAATACTTTATTTGCCGGAAGATTATGACGCTAAGAAAGAATATCCCGTTCTGGTACAGTTCTATGAAACACACTCAGGAGGACTGAACACTTATCATGCTCCAATGTTGAGTAGTGCAATGGCGGATGTGATGTACTTTGTTAGTAATGGGTATATTGTATTTATGCCGGATGTGCATTTCACCATAGGAACACCGGGACAGAGTAGTTATGATGCAGTAGTAAGCGGTACGAAATACTTGATAGAGCAGGGGATAGCGCATCTGGGAAAGATAGGTCTTCAGGGACATAGTTGGTCAGGTTTCCAAACTAGTTATCTGGTGACGAAGACGGATATATTCGCTTGTGCTAATATCGGGGCTCCTATTACTGATATGGTAACCGGTTATTTGGGTATTCGTGGTGGAAGCGGTTTACCGCGTTATTTCATGTATGAAGAATGGCAAAGCCGTATGGGAAAGAGTTTGTGGGAAGCCAAAGATAAGTATTTGGCAAGTTCTGCTATCGTGGAAGCGGATAAAATACATACTCCATTATTAATTTGGCATAATGATAAGGATGAGGCTGTTGCCTACGAACAAGGTCGTGCACTTTATTTAGCTATGCGTCGTTTACAACGTCCGGCATGGCATCTTAATTACAAAGGTGAAGGGCATTTTCTTGGTAATCAGGCTGCACAGAAAGACTGGACTATCCGGATGAAACAGTTCTTTGATTATTATCTGAAAGGAACAAAAGAACCGCGTTGGATGAAAGAGGGTATTCATCTGAGGGAACGTGGCATTGACCAAAAATATGATTTACTAGAAAAATAAATGAAATGAAGAAACTATTAATGACAGTTATGGCTCTGTCTTGCTTTGCATTCAGCAGCTATGGACAGAAGAAGGTGGAGAAACAAATTATAGGTAAATGGTGCAATCCTTATACCTATCAGTCTACCGGTGAACTGAAAGGATTTGAGTTTAAAAAAGGTGGGAAATGCTCTGCCGTCAATATTCCCTCTTTGGATTTGAAGACTTGGAAGATTGATAAAGATGGCTATTTAATCGTTGAAGGGTTTAGCAAAGGAGAAGATGGAAAGGTGGAAGTGTATAAGACACGTGAACGTATAGGTTATATAACACCTGATTCATTGGAATTGGTTGCGCAGGACGGACCTCCACGGTTGGCTTTCCTGTATCTGAATACCAAGTCTATCAAGAAGTTAGTCACTTCGGAAGTGGCTCCCGACAAGAAGTAATAAATCTCTCTCTTAAATAATTTAATGTTAATTAGCGAAGGCTAATGAGAATGCCCTGTCGTAGTGATTACGATAGGGCGTTTTTTCATTTATAGAGGATGATTGAGAAAGTCTGGTATTTAGTGTAGCATTGCCAACGCCTTATTTTCCGCCGCTTCCATAATTTCCCGTTCTCCGGGGCCTTTATCGTTTATACCGCAAAGATGAAGTATCCCGTGAATAATGACACGGTGGAGTTCATTGTCATAAGAAGCGCCGAATTGTTCTGCATTGGTGCGTACCGTATCCAAGCTGATGAATAAGTCTCCGGACAGGCGGTCGCCCTCACAATAGTCGAAAGTAATGATGTCCGTGTAGTAGTCGTGTTGCAGATATTGGCGGTTTACTTCCAGAATTTTTTCATCGGAACAGAAAATATAAGCGATTTCACCGAGTCTTTTTCCATAGGAAGCAGCTACGGCTTTGATCCATTCCGTAGTCTCGCGTTTCTTGATTTCAGGCATTTTGATGCCTTCTGTTTGATAAGTTACAGCCATAATTGAATGTTATGATTTAAAAGAAAAATAAATAACTGATTAAGATAGCGGCTATGATACCCGAGAAGTCGGCTATCAGGCCACAGGTGACGGCGTTGCGGGTCTTGGTGATACCTACGCTGCCGAAGTAAACGGCAAGGATGTAGAATGTGGTATCCGACGCCCCGCGTACCACGCAACTCATGCGTCCTACAAACGAATCCGGCCCCAGTTCCTTCATTGTATCAATCATCAACCCGTTGGCACCGCTGCCGCTAAGCGATTTCATCAATGCAGTGGGCAGTGCTCCCACAAAGCTTGTGTCGACTCCGCATAGTCCTACTACGTATCCGATACCTCCCACCAGAAAATCCATGGCTCCCGAAGTACGGAATACCGCAATGCCTACCAGAAAAGCAACTAGATAAGGAATAATGCGCACAGCTGTCGTAAACCCTTCCTTGGCTCCTTCCACGAAAGAATCATATACGTTAATCTTCTTTCTGACACCCGTTAAAATAAACAGGATAATGACACTGAACAGAAGAATATTCGCTATCAGGGTAGAGTAAGTGCCCATATCTTCCCGAGAAACACTTAGGAACAGGTAAATCAAACCGGAGAAGAAAAGACAGATGATACCCATTAAAATCAGAATGGGCTTATTGATCAGGTTTATCTTCTGGGCGATACTGACTGCTATGACCCCGACCAGAGTGGAAATGAAGGTACTTAACAGAATAGGAATAAATACATCCGTAGGCTGGGCAGCTCCCATTTGTGCCCGGTAAACCATGATACTGATCGGGATGATGATGAGGCCGGAAGTATTAATCACCAGAAACATAATCATCGGATTGGAAGCGGTATCTTTTTTCGGATTCAACTCTTGCAATTCTTTCATCGCTTTTAGTCCCAACGGGGTGGCGGCATTGTCCAGTCCGAGCATATTGGCGGACATATTCATAAAGATAGAGCCTAACACCGGATGTCCTTTAGGTATATCCGGAAACAACCGGCAGAGTACCGGACTCAGGAAACGTGCCAGAGCATTAATCAGTCCGCTGTTCTCTCCGACTTTCATGATACCCAGCCAGAGGGCCAATACTCCCGTAAGTCCCAACGAGATTTCGAAAGCTGTCTTTGACGAATCGAATGTAGAGTTCATGATAGTCGTAAATATCTCCGTATCTCCCAGGAAAATTACTTTTATAAGGGCGATAATAAAGGCGACGACAAAGAATCCTATCCAGATGTAATTTAAAACCATAGTTGATAGCGTGTATATAGATGATGCAAAAGTAGTTATTACGTTTCAAATAAACTAATAACAGGATAAAAGGTTGTCTCCCGACACGTCATAGATGAAGACTTCGTTGCACAGACAGTGCTTCCCCGCTGGCACAACTGTGCCATCGCAGTGGCACGATAGTGCCAACAGGGTGGCATGGCTGTGCCAATACGTTGGCACAAGGTTGGCCCTATATTCTCTTAAATCTTTATAAATAGCCTTCCGATAGCTGCCATTCAGAGCGTGCCCGGAGTTTTTATTCGTTTTTCTTGTACTGAAAATGAATGTAAATCTCTATCTTTGTCTCCTACTTTCAAGAAATAAATGGAACAGGAAGATTTTAACATACGCGAACATCAGCTTACTTCAAGGGAACGGGATTTTGAGAATGCACTCCGGCCGTTGAGTTTTGAGGACTTTAGCGGACAGGATAAGGTGGTGGAAAACCTTCGCATCTTTGTGAAGGCGGCACGCTTGCGTGGCGAAGCACTCGACCATGTCCTGCTGCACGGACCTCCCGGATTGGGAAAAACAACGCTTTCAAATATCATTGCCAACGAGTTGGGAGTCGGCTTTAAGGTAACCTCCGGTCCGGTGCTCGATAAACCGGGAGATTTGGCAGGTGTGCTGACCAGTCTCGAACCGAATGATGTACTCTTTATTGATGAAATTCATCGCTTGTCGCCCGTGGTGGAAGAATATCTTTATTCTGCCATGGAAGACTATCGCATTGATATCATGATTGATAAAGGGCCTTCGGCACGTAGCATCCAAATAGATCTTAATCCTTTCACGCTGGTTGGCGCAACAACACGCAGCGGTCTGCTGACGGCACCGCTCCGTGCACGTTTCGGAATCAATCTGCATCTGGAATACTATGATGATGATATCTTGAGTAACATTATCCGTCGTTCCGCTTCCATATTGGATGTGCCTTGCTCGTTGCGTGCGGCAGGAGAGATTGCTTCCCGCAGCCGTGGGACGCCGCGTATTGCCAATGCCTTGCTCCGCCGGGTGCGCGACTTTGCACAGGTGAAGGGCTCCGGTTCTATTGACACGGAAATAGCCCAGTTTGCACTGGAGGCATTGAATATTGACAAGTACGGTCTGGATGAGATAGACAACAAGATACTTTGTACGATTATAGACAAGTTTAAGGGCGGTCCTGTGGGAATCACTACCATTGCTACGGCTTTGGGGGAAGATGCGGGGACGATTGAGGAAGTTTACGAACCCTTCCTGATAAAAGAAGGATTCATGAAGCGTACTCCTCGCGGACGTGAGGTGACCGAACTTGCCTACAAACATTTGGGAAGAAGCCTTTATAACAGTCAGAAAACATTGTTTAACGACTGATAGTGGGCGGTACCATTTCACCGGAATTGATTAAAGTAAAAAGTCGGTAGTATCTCCATTCTCCTCCTTCGGGAAGGAGGAGTACCCGTAGGGGGAGGTGGTAGGTGAATACATAAAACAATTATCTATGCACGATATAATGAATAAGCCCGAACTAAAATCCGTTCGAAAAGATTTAAGAAATATGAGTGCTTCTGCCGAAGCCACTCTCTGGAAGTTAATCAAAGGGCAGCAAATAGATGGACTTAAGTTTCGTCGGCAGCATAGTGTCGGTCCTTATATTTTAGACTTTTATTGCCCGCAATTCCGGCTGGGGATAGAGTTGGACGGTGAAGTACATTCTACTACGGAAGCTATGGATTATGCTGATAATCGTGCACGTTTTCTCGTCAATGAGAAAAATATTTGGGTAATACGTTTTGAGAATAGAGTCGTATTTGAGAATCCTACGCGGATTGTGGAGGAGATTCGGGAGGTTGTGAAAAAAAGGAGAGAAAATCCTACCACCTCCCCCTACGGGTACTCCTCCTTCCCGAAGGAGGAGAATGGAGATACTACCGACTTTTAATCAATTTGGGTGATATCATTAATCTGATAAAATAGAACATGACTGGACTGAAATCATTAGCAAAAGATACTGCGATTTATGGATTGAGTAGTATTGTCGGTCGATTCCTCAATTATATGCTGGTACCGTTGTACACAGCAGTTTTACCGGCTTCTTCCGGAGGCTATGGAGTAGTATCAAATGTCTATGCATTTACAGCTTTGATGCTCGTGCTGCTCACGTTCGGTATGGAAACGGGTTTCTTCCGCTTTGCCAATAAATCAGGGGAAGATCCGATGAAAGTGTATGCAAACTCTTTGCTTTCAGTAGGCGGGGTATCCATGATTTTCGTCCTTCTCTGTCTACTGTTCCTGCAACCGATCGCCAATCTGCTGGATTATGGCAATCATCCCGAGTTTATAGCGATGATGGCTATGGTGGTGGCTTTGGATTCTTTCCAGTGCATTCCTTTCGCCTACTTACGTTATAAGAAAAGACCGATTAAGTTTGCGGCTATTAAATTGCTTTCCATTATCGGTGGAATCGGCTTGAATCTGTTCTTTCTGTTGCTCTGTCCGTGGCTGAATGTTCATTTCCCGGCAACGGTTTCCTGGTTTTATGATCCGGATTATCTGGTAGGTTATATTTTCATCAGTAATCTGATTATTTCGGCAGTGCAGATGTTCTTCTTTATTCCTGAATTGAGAGGCTTTGCTTATAAGTTGGACAAGGCACTGCTAAAACGAATGGTAGTATATTCTTTCCCGGTGTTGATTCTGGGGCTGGTCGGTATTCTGAATCAGACGGTGGATAAGATGATTTATCCGTTTCTTTTCGAGGATCGTCAGGAAGGACTGGTCCAGTTGGGCATTTATGCGGCTACCAGTAAGATTGCTATGGTAATGGCTATGTTTACGCAGGCTTTCCGTTATGCATACGAACCCTTTGTTTTTGGAAAAAACAGAGAAGGGGACAATCGTAAAATGTATGCGGCTGCAATGAAATATTTCCTCATCTTCTCATTGTTGGCTTTCCTTGCCGTGATGTTCTATTTGGATTTGTTGCGCTATCTGGTGGCAAGAGGATATTGGGAAGGGCTGGGGGTAGTGGCTGTTGTGATGCTTGCAGAAATATGTAAGGGAATCTATTTCAATCTTTCCTTTTGGTATAAACTGACGGATGAAACACGTTGGGGGGCTTATTTCTCACTGATAGGATGTGCCATTATTGTGATGATGAACATTGTGTTTGTGCCTGTGTATGGTTATATTGCTTCTGCGTGGGCTTCTGTTGCCGGATATGGGGTGATTATGCTGTTGTCCTATTGGATGGGACAGAAGAAGTATCCGATTCAGTATGACTTGAAAAGTCTGGGGCTTTATATCCTGCTTGCTGCGGTACTGTATGTAATCGGCGAACAAGTGCCGATTTCTGATCTTGTGCTCCGTCTGGCTTTCCGTACTGTGCTTTTATTGTTGTTTGTAGCATACATCGTCAAGAAAGATTTGCCGTTAAGTCAGCTACCTGTTATTAATCGATTTATAAAGAAGAAATAACTTATGAAGACAGATGAACGTAATAAATTCGCCATAAAGTCCTTTTTAGGCGAATATCTGGATTTGAGAAAGGATAAGGATAATGAACTGGCAACAGTTGATTCTATCCGTAAAGGTGTGGAGTTCAAGGGGGCGAACCTGTGGATTCTTATCTTTGCCATTTTCATGGCGTCACTTGGCTTGAATGTGAACTCTACCGCCGTGATCATCGGTGCCATGTTGATTTCTCCGTTGATGGGGCCTATCATGGGAGTAGGGCTTTCTGTCGGCTTGAACGACTTCGAACTGATGAAACGTTCTTTAAAGAGTTTTCTTATTACGACCGCTTTCAGTGTGACGACGGCGACAATCTTCTTCCTTCTGGCGCCTATTGCTGGTTCGCAGTCAGAGTTGCTGGCCCGCACATCGCCGACAATTTATGACGTATTCATCGCACTTTTCGGTGGTCTGGCAGGTGTGGTGGCTCTTTCTACGAAAGAAAAAGGGAACGTGATTCCGGGTGTCGCTATCGCTACGGCATTGATGCCGCCGCTTTGTACGGCAGGTTACGGGCTGGCTTCCGGTAATCTGATCTATTTTCTGGGAGCCTTTTACCTCTACTTCATAAATTCCGTATTCATTAGCCTCGCAACTTTTATCGGTGTGCGTGTGATGCATTTCCAGCGGAAAGAGTTCGTTGATAAAAACCGTGAAAAGACGGTGCGTAAATATATCATCCTGATTGTGATTCTGACGATGTGCCCGGCTGTTTATCTGACATTCGGCATTATCAAAAGTACTTTCTATGAAGCGGCGGCCAACCGGTTTATCAACGAACAGTTGGGATTCGAGAATACGCAAGTGCTTGATAAAAAGGTCAGCTATGAACATAAGGAAGTCCGTGTTGTCCTGATCGGCTCGGAAGTGCCGGACGCTTCGATCTCCATAGCCCGCAGTAAACTGAAAGAGTATAAACTTGAAGATACCAAGCTGATAGTATTGCAGGGTATGAACAACGAAGCGGTGGATGTGTCTTCTATCCGTGCCATGGTAATGGAAGACTTCTACAAGAACAGCGAACAACGGCTTCAGGAACAGAAAGTCAAAATAACTCAACTGGAGACAACTCTCCAACAATATAAATCGTATGATGAAATGAGTCGTACACTGGTGCCGGAACTGAAGGTGCTTTATCCTTCTATCACTACGCTTTCCATTGCTCACTCGCTCGAAGTACGGGTAGATTCGATGAAAACGGATACGGTGACGCTGGCTGTCATGAAGTTTGCCAAACATCCGACGAATACGGAGAAAGAGAAAATCAGCGAGTGGCTGAAAGCCCGGGTAGGGGCGAAAAAGTTGAGGTTGATTACCGAATAAAGAATCTAAAAATAATAGCATGAAATTCAGACTGACCGCAGTTATTGTCCTTGCTCTTTGCTTGTCGAATGCTTTTGCCGATGAGGGAATGTGGCTATTGGGAAATCTTAAGAAGAATAAGCAAACAGACCGGGTAATGAGAGAACTTGGTTTGCAGATGCCTGTAAATAAATTATATAATCCGAAGAAGCCGTGTCTGGCGGATGCCGTTGTCAGTTTCGGCGGCTTTTGTTCGGGAGTAGTCGTATCGGAAGACGGGTTGGTGTTCACCAATCATCATTGCGGTTTCAGTAGTATCCAGCAGCATTCTTCGGTAGAACATGATTATCTGAAAGACGGTTTTGTGGCCCGTAGCCTCGAAGAAGAACTGCCGAACCCCGAGTTATATGTCCGTTTCCTGCTTCGTACGGAAAATGTGACCAAGCGGGTATTGTCTGCCGCCAAACACGCCAAGACGGAATCCGAGCGGCGGGTGGCAGTCGATTCTGTGATGAATGTAATCGGGATGGAAGTATCGGAAAAGGACTCCACGTTGACGGGTATTGTTGACGCCTACTATGCGGGAAATGAGTTCTGGCTGTCTGTTTACCGTGATTATAATGATGTCCGCCTGGTATTTGCTCCCCCTTCCTCTGTCGGTAAGTTCGGATGGGATACGGACAACTGGATGTGGCCGCGTCATACGGGCGATTTCAGCGTATTCCGTATCTATGCGAACACTCAGAACGGTCCGGCGGATTATTCTCCGGACAATGTGCCCTATCATCCCGAATATGTAGCTCCTGTCTCTTTGGAAGGATATAAGGAAGGCTCTTTCTGTATGACGCTCGGTTATCCGGGGAGTACGGAGCGTTATCTCTCTTCGTATGGTATCGAGGAGATGATGAACGGCATCAATCAGGCTATGATTGACGTGCGTGGAGTGAAACAGGCTATTTGGAAGCGGGAAATGGACCGTCGTCCGGACATCCGTATCAAGTATGCCTCAAAGTACGATGAAAGCTCTAATTACTGGAAGAATAGTATCGGAACCAATAAAGCGATCCAACACCTGAAAGTGCTGGAAAAGAAACGTGCTGCTGAGGCTGCACTGCGCGAATGGATTCAGGCGTATCCCGAAGAAAGGGAGAAACTTATTCGTTTATTCTCTTCCCTGGAGCTGAATTATGGCAATCGTCGTGAGATAAACCGTGCCTTGGCTTATTTCGGTGAAGCATTTATCAATGGTCCTGAATTGGTTCAGCTTGCGCTTGAAATTCTGAACTTCGACTTTGAGGCGGAAGAAAAGCAAGTGGTAAGCCGTATGAAGAAGCTGTTGGAAAAGTATGACAACCTGGATACTGCCATTGACAAGGAAGTCTTTGCCGCCATGCTGAAAGAGTATCAAACGAAAGTGGACAAGAAGTATCTTCCCGCTATGTACGATAAGATCGACACGCTCTATAACGGGAATATCCAAGCCTATGTAGACTCCTTGTATGCAACATCCAATATAACCTCGCCTAAAGGTTTGAAACGCTTCCTGGAACGGGATACGACGTATAATCTGATTGAAGACCCTGCCGTATCTTTGAGTCTTGACCTGATTGTGAAATATTATGAGATGAACCAGAGTATTTCCGAAGCTTCCGAGCAGATCGAACAGGGAGAGCGCTTATTCAATGATGCCATGCGCCGTATGTATGCCGACCGTAATTTCTATCCCGACGCCAATTCGACCATGCGGCTTAGTTTCGGGACGGTCAGTGGTTATTCTCCTTTCGACGGGGCTACTTACGGCTATTATACAACAGTGAAAGGTATCTTTGAGAAGGTAAAAGAGCATGCCGGAGACATTGACTTTACCGTGCAGCCGGAACTCTTGTCTTTATTATCTTCCCGCGACTTCGGCAGGTATGCCAACGAACAGGGAGATATGAATGTCTGCTTTATCTCCAACAATGATATAACAGGAGGAAACTCCGGCAGTGCCATGTTCAACGGTAAGGGAGAGTTGCTCGGTCTGGCGTTTGACGGCAATTGGGAAGCCATGAGCAGTGATATTGTATTTGAACCCGATTTACAACGATGTATCGGTGTGGATGTGCGTTATATGCTCTTTATTATCGAGAAATACGGGAAAGCGGGAAATCTGATAAAAGAATTAAAAATAAGGTGAGTTTGATATAACTTCATTCTCATGCTTCTCCTTCCTTTCCAAAGGAAGGGAAGCATATAATCATTAAGTTTATATTGAACTCACCTTATAAAAGGTTATGTAAACGTTTTTGGTACAACTTTTTTAAAGAAGTAACCATTCCCTCAAAAGGGGAATTCTATGGTTTTTGCTTTGAAAGTTTTTATTTCTTTGGTTTTCTGCGTGCCCACCCTTCTTCACTGAAGTCTGGTTCTTTGTCTTTAAAGAATTCCTGCCAGTCGTCTTTCTTTTTTGGACCGCGAGCATCCGAATAGCCTCGTTCTGCACGACTCGGTTTTTCTTTTTTGCTGGATTTTGGACCTTTGGTAGAAGCATCTTTTGTTTTTCTATCTTTATTGTCGTAGCGTGGAGTACGATCTTCTCCTTTACCGAATCGTTTTCCGCCTTTGCGTTCACTTGAACCGTTTTCATGTCCTTTTCCGCCTTCTTCACTAGATACTTCTACTACGACTTTCCGTCCGTTCCATTTCGCACGGCTTAGAGCTTTTACGACATTGATAGCCTCTTTTTCGGGAACTTCAAAGAAAGAGAAGTTCTGCATTAAGTCGATACGTCCTAATTCAATGCGTCCACGTGTATTGCTATTCAGCAAGCCGATGAGGTCACTGGGGAAGAAACTGTCCGTTTTGCCCAAGTTAATGAATAAACGGTTGAAGCCCGGAGCAGCTTTCCGGCTTCTTTTTTCGAAACCACCTTCTTTTCGGTCACCTCTTCCGGTACGTTCGCCACGGCTATCGGTCGGTACTTCTATTTCTGCGCGGTTGCGGTAATATTCGGCAAAGCGGTTAAATTCGTGAGAAACCATTCGTTTAATCAAGTCTTCCTTACTTAACCATTCTAGCTTACGGTAAATATCGGGCATGAATTCAGAAATCTCCTCTTCGTTTACTTTTACTTTCTCGAGGTCGTCAATTACTTTAAGTAACTGTTTCTGGCAAATTCCTGCTGCAGTCGGCATTTCTCCGGGAATAAACTTCTTGCCGATAATACGTTCAATCTCACGCATTTTCCCTTTCTCACGCAGGTTGATAATGGCGATAGAAGTACCTGTCTTGCCGGCACGTCCTGTACGTCCGCTACGGTGAGTATAGCTTTCCGTATCATCCGGCAATCCGTAATTGATGACGTGTGTCAGGTCGTCCACGTCCAGCCCGCGGGCAGCTACGTCCGTAGCAACGAGCAGTTGCAGGTTACGGATACGGAATTTCTGCATCACGGCGTCACGTTGTGCCTGTGACAATTCACCGTGCAATGAGTCGGCATTATAACCTTCCTGCATCAGTTTATCTGCAATTTCCTGTGTTTCCTTACGTGTGCGGCAGAAAATGATACCGTAAATTTGCGGATAATAGTCTACGATACGCTTCAGTGCTTCATACTTATCTTTAGCATGAACGGTATAGGCAACGTGCTTTACGTTGCTGGTACTTTCATTCTTGCGGCCGATAGTGATTTCTTTAGCGTTGCGCAGATAGTTCTTTGAGATACGCGCAATTTCCGGGCTCATTGTTGCAGAGAAAAGCAACGTATTACGTTCTTGGGGAACATCGGCAAGAATAGCATTGATACTATCCGTAAATCCCATATTCAGCATTTCGTCCGCTTCGTCCATTACCACGTTGCGAATAGTGGACAAGGATACGGTCTTGCGCTCCATTAAGTCCAATAAACGTCCGGGAGTGGCCACGATGATATGTACACCGCGTTTCAGGCTGCGTATTTGACTGTCAATAGAAGAACCACCGTATACCGGGAGTACTTTCAGCCCGTCAATGTATTTGGAATAATCGTTCAAATCTCCTGCTATCTGGAGACAAAGCTCACGAGTAGGGCAGAGAATAAGCGATTGTGGAATTCTGTTCTTTACGTCAATCTGTTGGAGCAAGGGCAGGCCGAATGCGGCTGTTTTACCTGTTCCTGTCTGTGCAAGAGCTACTACATCATTATTTTCTCCTAAAAGGTACGGAATCACTTCCTCTTGTACCGGCATGGGATTCTCGTATCCCATTTCTTCAATTGCTCTACGTATCTCCGGAGAAACGCCAAGCTCTTCAAATGTCTTCATTAAATCTCTGTATATCTTTTATTTCGGGTGCAAAGATAGTCAATATAGTTGAATCAACTATCATTTATCAGTTAATAAAATATTGTACCGCTATTCTATTTCGCGGGTATTATTTATAGCTTTCCGCAAATTCTACGGATACGGAGTTGCTGAAACTCCGGCAGACTTCTGCGGCAAAGTCTTTTCCGCACTGGATAACCTTATCCCAGGTTGCTTCGTTCAGGTTGTTCAAATCACGATATCTGACGTCGTATTTAAGTAATCCGTAGATCAGCCCGGCATTGAAGTTGTCACCTGCTCCAATGGTACTGACAGCTTCCAATGGTTCTATCGGATAATCTTTATTAACTAAATTTGTACGGAGTGATACTTTTTCTCCTCCCGCAGTACAGATAAACCGAGGACAGTAAAATTTGATTTTATCCTTGTATATCTTGTCCGCGTCCTGCATACCGTACATATAGAAAAAGTCCTCCAATGAGCCTCGTACAATATCCGCATATTCCAAATTCTCGATAATGGTGGGAGCGAGTTTCATCGCTTCGTTTTTGTGTGAAGAACGGAAGTTGGGGTCATAGTAGATAATAGCTTTTTTCTCGCGCGCCTGGTCGAGCAGTTCGAGAATCTTTTCCCGCAATACCGGATTCAAGGCGTAGTAGGAGCCTATCATGACAATGTCGTCTTCTTCCAGTTTGGGGAACAGGACATCGAGACGTTGTTTGGGGTAATCCTTGTAGAAGATATAATTAGCGTTCTTATCGTCGTCCAGAAAAGCGAGTGATATAGGACTTTTTCCATCGGGGAAACGGTCTACGAACTCGGTCGTGATGTGGTTATCTTCCATGAAATCCCGAATCATGTCGCCAACCCGGTCGTTGCCCAGCTCGCTGATAAAGGATACGGGGACATTCAATCGACCTAATGATATCAATCCGTTGAAAACGGAACCACCGGGAACGGCCTTCTGTGGCTGGTCGTTCCTAAAAATGATATCGAGGATGGTTTCTCCTATACCAAAGACTTTTCTCATGACTATATACTGGTTTGTTATTCGTTCTTGCTTAGCTCACGGCTCTTGGAGCCTAAGTAGCCCCCGTG
>ERZ773208.2036-NODE-2036-length-14512-cov-4.446981_pt1 | contig 14512 bp, 11 predicted proteins | sample MGYA00581006_ERZ773208 | MGnify/ENA primary metagenome ERZ773208 (study PRJEB29015, sample SAMEA2737793) | human gut metagenome | biome: human gut; feature: human-associated habitat; material: faeces | place: China | collected 2012 ... | reverse complement strand
TAGAGGTATGGGAGGATTAGGTCTTCCGGGAGATCTTTCATCTTCCTCTCGTTTTGTGCGTGTAGCTTTTACAAAAGTAAATGCAATTTCAGGTGAATCAGAGGCAGAAAGTGTTAGTCAGTTCTTCCATATTCTTGGATCTGTGGATCAGCAACGTGGATGTTGTGAGGTGGCTGATGGAAAATGTGAAATCACTTTGTATACGTCTTGTTGTAATGTGGCAAAAGGTATCTATTATTATAATACTTATGAAAATCATCAGATCAGTGCAGTAGATATGCATGTGGAAAATCTGGATAATAACAAATTGATTTGTTATCCGGTAATTCAAGGAGAACGAATCAATTATCAAAATAAATAGTATTATAATGGTCTCATAAATTAAGACACTTTTTCGGAAATTTTTTAATGAATCTGATATACTAAAATCAGTATGAAAGAGAGGATTCATAATTATGTCCAGACAAAGAAGAAACTTTAGTGCCAAATTTAAATCTGTCCTAGTAATCTAGTGTGCTGTATCGTTGATATTTAACATTACTACTGCATCTTATTCAGATGCAGTAGTAAATGTCGGATACAAGGAATTCAATTTAATTCTTGCATCCTCCGTTCGAAATTGCCAGTTTACCTTTGCGGCTACGGTATTTCGTTCAACTTCCCATGCTGATAATTCCTTACGAAGATTTGAAATATTATCAATCCTTCTGTTCAAACATTGTCTGGTCATGACGTTAAGTTCGATTTCTGCAATATCAAGCCAGCTGCCATGTTTTGGTGTGTAGTGAATCTCCAACCGTTTCATGATTCTTCTGGCTTCATCAGCAGGTATTATAGCACTACAAGGGTAACGTTTGTACAATGATGCTGGTTTATGTGTATTAAGATTATCCATTACAAGAATTATTTTTTCTACATCTGGATACATGACATCGGCAAGATATTTGATTTCTTCTGCCCAGTCAATTGCAGTCCGATGTTCCCGAACACTTACATGATGAGCTCCACCAAGCGGTTCTACGAATGCAAAAATGCTGCATGTACCATTTCTGACATACTCAGAATCTACTTTCTGGTCATTGCCGGGGCGCATAGGAAGTGGGGATCTTGCCTCGCCAAGTAACTGATATGGTTTTTCGTCCATACAAACAACGGGGCGTTGTGGGTTATATGGAAGTTCGTATACATCGAGAACATCCTCCATACAAGCTATAAATTCTGCGTCCTCTCTTGAGGGAATGCACCAGTATTCATTTTTGTGAGGTCGAAGTTTGTTTTTTTTAAGGCTCTACGGATAGCATCTTTGCTAACCGGTGTATCAAGCACTACTTTGGCTTCTTTTTCCAGCAGACGCAAAGTCCATCTGGAATGACCTTCTGGAACAGGACCGCAGGCAAGTTCAATAATACGTGCTTCTGCACGTCCATCAAGGATACGCCTTGCATTGTCGGAATTGATATTTCTTTTGAACTCGGTAACCGCTTCAATGCCACCGGAAAAATATTTGGTCACTGTATTCGTTACAGTTGTCAGGCAAACACCATTTGATCTTGCGGATTGCTCATGGGTTAATACTTTCCCATGAGCCTCATCCAAATCAATAATAATCTGGCATCTGCTTCGAATAGTTTTAGATGTATTACTTTTGCGAATTATAGATTTTAATGTATTCAATTCATCATCTGTAAGTTTAATGACATATTTTCTTGGTCTTGCCATATAAATCACCGCTGTTTTCTTTTATTTTAACATGAAGCGGCTATAATAGCTATAAATATTTAGTTAAATGTCAACAATACAGTACACTAGTGGGTTACTGAAAGAGTCGATTCATTTGATTTTTGCAGATAAAATTTGTATTATCATAACGCATGATTTAGAAATGGCATCTATTGCGGATACAAGTATAAATTTATCAGATTAATGGTTAAAAAGGATTTTAATTACTTCTTTTTAAAAGGCAATAAATATTTCTTTAGGTCTTGTAAAGAGATGGAAACTATTTTTTATCATTATGCAGAAAATCATGTGGAAGAATTAAAATTTAGGAACGAATGTGTAGTAAGTGGAAATGAGTTCAATGAGTTTATACTACGAAAATTCGATTATAACCTTGGAAGAATATATAGACCTTTTTTGCAGTACATACGTTAAAACGTTAAGTTTGGTAGAATGCCCATTATATTCTAAGCAGCTTATAACTTGGAAAAAATGAAAAAAGTAGTTTTACAAGGGGATATATAAAAACTTAAAAAAATCCACGGTGTTACGAATTGTACAAATCTTTTTGGAATAATTTGAAGTTTTTAATCGGAAACGGGAATTGGGCACCAATAGAGTATTTGATGCTTCCAACAAGTACTTATAATTGTCTTAAAAGACAAAAGTTTTGTTTTATCCAGAATTTAGAACAAAAATATAATTCTGTTGAAAAATTATGCTGTATCCGAAAAATGGGTGTGCATTCTTCTGAAATTGTGATAAAGGCACTGTAAAAATGGGATGATAAAGCAAAAAAACTATAGGTCACTCAATTCTGGAGCAGGAAAAAGATTTTTTGTGTCCGTGGGAAAATCGGTTTATGATGTAAAATGTAGATATTACAATACCGCTTTAAAAATAGTTCTGGGAGAATATGAAGAATACATATATAGGTGTTAAATTCAAATGCAGACAAGGAAAGATTTAACTATTCGTATATATATCAAAGACTTTTTCGATATGGAAATGTTTATTGGCTTATGGAACATCAATTGCGGGACTTGTAAGTAAATGAGGATAGGTCTTTGATGAAACTCATTTTATACCGGATGAAGCAATAATTCATGTGAAGTGCAGCAAATATTTTTTCTGGCGTTATTAAAAAATGAAAACTATTTTTATCATTATACAGAAAGTCATGTGGAGGAATTGTAATATGAGAAACAGAGAGATGGGGGTGTGAAGAAAAACAGAATTATAGTAATTGCGGATGAAGGAGAAGTGCTATGGGAAAGCTTGGTTTTACCGGAACAGCAGACAGAGATTTATCGGGCAAAAAATATTCAGGATGCCCTTTCTCATTTGACAGTGTTCTCGTATCATTTGATTTTAATTGCAGTAAAACGAGAACTGGAAATAGTATGCCAACTTGTAGAAGCAATCCGAAAGCTGGTGATAACACCTATGATTGTTTTATTACCGGATCATTCTGAAATGCGAAATAAAATCATTTACTTGGGGGGCAGATGTGGTATTGACACAACCGTATACAGCGGAAGAAGTCAGTCTGCAGTCGTATGCATTGATTCGCCGCTATACAGAATGGAAATCGGAAAGAAAAGAAGAAATCCCTGTTATGGTGGGAAAACTGAAAATCCTTCCACTTCAAAGAACAGTAGAATGGGAGCATAAAAGAATCCCTGTTGTAAAAAGGGAGTTTGATTTTCTGTATCTGTTAGCAACTACGCCGGGAAGAGTATATACATACAGTCAGATCTATCAACTGGTATGGCAGGAGTACCCACATGGGGATATTACAAATATTATTTACTGCATGGTACATCGACTGAAACAGAAATTGAAAAAAGTAGATGTAAATGCAGAGCATATAATCAGCAGTGTAAAAGAGGTTGGATATTGTTTAAAAGTATATAAGGAATCATAGAAGGCGGGTTTCTGAAAATGGAGCCTGCTTTTTATATGGCGAGATTTGGTTGTAACTGTAATAGAAAAGAAATGACAGGAAAACTGACAGTTATTTGACAGACAACTGACAGTCTGATGACAGATTCGTTTTGTATACTACTTCTTTATGTAAAAAATGGGCTTCGTTCCATGACATAAAGGAGCAGTGTATGTGCCGGAAAGAGCTACAAAAGAGAAAAACCTAACTTCATATGCAGCGTTTGGTGGTGTCGCAATTCAAAACAGGATTGCGGCATCTTTCTTTTTGTGGAGAAAACTCCGGTTCATACAGTCTTTTGCCTGTGAGAAGGCAAGGTCACCGCCACTCCGATTTGATTTCAAAAAAATTCAGATCGGAGGAAAAGAAAGGTGACATTTCATAAAGCAAAAGAAGAATCTAAATGGAAACAGTGGAAGGAGCAGGAGGAACGGATTTTGCGAAAATCCGGTGTCAGTGAAGAGGTAATCCAAAGACTTCGTGAATTAGACTGGCAGGACTTTAATGCGGAGCGGAGATTCTGGGAACATTTTTCTTCTAATCAAGAAGAATTATACACCAGGGAATTGGAAGAACCATCTTCAGTGGTGCTTAATATTCAACAGTTACTTGACAGTGTGGAAAATGAGCAACTGTTACAGGTTCTTTTGGAGTCGGATAAGAAAACACTGCAGATTTTACTTCTGAAGATGTGGGGATTTTCAGTTCATGAAATTGCAGGCCAGATGGGACTGCCGGAAAAGACCATTTATACACGGATTGAGCGATTAAAGAAAAAAATTAAAAAAGTTTTGAAGAAGTGAAGAAAAATGGGGTATCTCATCGGCTCTATATATGAAAGGGGTAATTGCCCCTCGTTCCTTGATAACCACATACCAGCATTACAGGTACGTTCCCAAAGATAGAAGCGTGACAGCATAAGCGCCAGGACGGATGGGGACAAGCACTGCAGGAGGATTATGACAAGGTCTGTACCAAGACTAGGGCGGATCATTTCGTGAGAAAACTGTCAGTGCCTGTTCTCATTCTGAGCGACTCCTTATAGCTGTGAATGGACTTTCGCAGGTCTTTCGCCAGGAGCATCGGAGGGGGATAATGATACGAATTTCTTCCCAAAAGGAAGAGGATGGACTCTAAGTTGTAATCAGCAAGACTTTCAGAAAATCTGCGAGCGGTGCCAAGCGAAGCATCCGCCTGTAATGTTCCCTACCATAGATGTGGTGTGGCAGCCGGGGAGTCGAGGACAAATACGGTACCAAAGAAAAGAAGAAACGATAAGAAATCAAAAAAGAGTGTGTCGTTGATATCAGATACATGCGGCTGTGGGAAAATGTCACAGCCGTATTCTTGTGGTATTAACGCCATGCGGAAAGAAGTACTATGTTTTATAAAGTTGAATATCAAAAAAGAGCGCATCAGGAAGTGGAGAAGATCTTCCGGGTGCTATTTCCGGAACAGGGACTGGCAGTCAGGGAAGAGCAGATCCGTCTATGCCATGAAATGCTGGATACTCTGCTGGGAGAACAGATTGCCTTGTGTGATGCAGGGGTAGGAATTGGGAAGACCTATGCCTATCTGGTAGCCTGTGTATTATTGCGGAAGTATTCCATGCTGACAGGGCGAGGAAATCCATTGGAACAGCGCCCGGTGGTGGTGTCCACCTCCAGCATTGCATTGCAGAAAGCCATTTTAACAGAATATATTCCCTTTTTGTCCAGGGTGCTGCTGGAGCAAGGAATCATTCAGTCCCCGCTTCGGGCAGTGGTGCGAAAAGGGAAAGAACACTTTGTCTGTGACAATAGGCTGGAACAACGAATCGAAGCAATCCGCCATAAACAGAAGAATGCTGTTCAAAAAGCAGCATTACTGTCCTTGCGAAAGCATTACGATATGGATAGCGTAAAGAATCTGAGCGGGTTTGACAGAAGGCTGGTCTGTGTGCCGAAATTCTGTCCAAGAGAATGTCCGGGCAGGCAGATGTGCCGCTATCAGAGATATCTGGAAGAATCCAGGAAACAGGATGTGTTCATTCAAATCTGTAATCATAATTATTTACTGGCAGATGCATATCACAGAGCAGAAGGATACAAGCCTTTATTGTCTGATTATCGGACGTTGATTGTAGATGAAGCTCATAAGTTACCGGAAGCGGCAAGGCAGATGTTTGGAAAAAATCTGTGTATGGATGATATAAAGGAAATGGCATATTATCTGGAACGGGAACATCAAAAAGAAGAGGCGAGAATCCTACGGACAGTCATGCGTGATGCATTGCGCGTTGTTGGAGAAGAACATCGGATCAGAAAAGGAATTCGGGAAACATTCCGCAATACGACAAATGGTGTGGTTGCTCTGTGGGAAGGCGTAGAAATGTTGGAATTCCTTTTAGAAAAGTTGGAGCGAATTGTTCCAAAGTGGATCAGGAATCGGATGGAAGAGGCAAAGGATGTGCTAGAGTGTTTTTGTAGCAGTGATGAGAAATATGTCCGTTATCTATATTTGGATAAAGAGCAGCTTCCCATTTTGTGTGCAGCCAGCCGGGAAATCCCAGAACTGCTTCAAAAGATGTTATGGGACAGGGAAGAGGAAATATCCGCAATCTTAACCAGCGGAACGCTAAAGGCAGGAGCAGACTTTTTGCGCACCCGACAGGTCACCGGGCTGGAAGCAAGGGCAGGGGTACAGGAATATGTGGCAGAGTCCCCATTTTCCTATGAGAAGAACTGTCTGTTATACTTGCCAAAGACGCTGGAGCATTGCAGGAGAGGAAGCCGGGAAGAGGCAGTGATGATAGCAAACCATATCCATTCCCTGATCTGTTCCACTTACGGACATACGTTGGTACTGTTTACCTCTTATACATTGATGGGGAGTGTGTACCAGATTTTAAGAGACAGTCTGCCATTTCCCATGGTGGAAGTATGGAGGCATTCCCAGGAAGAAATTCTGCGGTTCAAGACCATGGAGAATGGGGTGCTGTTTGCAGCCGGCTCCTGCTGGGAAGGGGTAGACTTTCCGGGAGACATGGTATCTTCACTGATTATTGTGAAACTGCCTTTTGCAGTACCAGATCCCATCAGCGAGGCAGAGAAGGAAACCTATGATTCCCTGGAAACCTATATTCAGTCCATCATTGTGCCGGATATGCAGAAGAAACTACGCCAGGGATTTGGGAGAGCCATCCGGACAGAAACCGATACCTGCGTGGTGTCTATTTTAGATATCCGGGCAGGAAAAGGCGGCAAGTATCACAAAGATGTGATGTGTGCGCTTCCGCCCTGCCGGATAGCAGAGGAGTTGAGAGAGGTGCAGGATTTCATCCGCAGCCGGAAAGGTGTAGAGTATTATTTATAATAGGAAAAATCTGCTTTCCAGCCTTGTTGCTTGTGCTTATTTTCCAGGCACTTTTAAAGGGAAAATTTAGTACAGTTTTTGGAGCGGTTTTGGAGGGATTGTTGGTATTGCTGAATAGCTATTTGAACATGAAGTGGGTATAATGTGTATAGCGTTATAGGAAAGGACGGTGAGCAAAATGGCACGATATGCAGTGGAACATATCTGGGAAGGAAAACAGGAATATTTCTTGATCCGGGATCATCAGAGCTGGCAGATGGTGCTGCTCCCGTCCAAGTATCTGACGCATTTGATTCGAGCAAACCGTTCCCCGAATACCGTTAGCCGCCGGGCAAAATCCATCCGGTTCTATCTGGAATATTTGGATGAAAAGGAGATGGAACTGTCTCAGGTAGCGGAACTGGAATTCCAGGAACAGTATGAACATTATGTGGGATTTCTCCACTGGCTGAAAGCCGGAAATCATTTGCATGAAAAGACAGAGAAACTGCCAAGCAATAAAACCTGCAATGCGTACTTAAAAGACGTGTTCAGGTTTTTCTGTTTTTTAGAGCTGGAAACAGATATGGAAAGATTAAAAGTGTTATATTATGACAGTTTTACCACTCATGATTCCATCGGCGTAAAACGGAAGCTGCGGTTCCGGTCATTCAATGGCTATCTGAAAGAGGAAGAACGAAACGTCCGTCCAGCAGAGCATCAGGAGATTTTGGAACTTTTGAAGCAGTGTACCAACTGCAGGGATCAGCTTCTGATCATGCTTCTGGCAGAGACCGGATACCGGATCGGCGAGATCTTAGGGGTAGATTATACCAGAGATATTGATTATGAAAGACACACCATCCGGGTATTCTTCCGGGATGACAATGAGAACAAGGCAAGGGCGAAGAATGCGGCGTACCGAAGATCCAAAGTCAGTGATGCCACCTTCCAGTTTTTACTGTTTTATCTGTCCAAGTACCGGGAATTTCTGCAGCACCAGCCGATGCTGTTTGTAAACATCGAAGGAGAGACGAAAGGGAAGGCACTGCAGGTAGACGCAGTTTACCGGATGCTGGAACGGATGGAGAAAAAGACAGGCATCCATACGACGCCCCATATGCTGCGGAGATACTTCGGAAATATGAGGCGGGATGCCGGATGGCCGCTGGAAATGATCAGCGAAGCGTATGGACATAAGCACATCGACACAACCATCAAATATCTGAACCTTGTAGATGACCAGCTTATGGAAGCCAGTGACCAATATTATGCAAAACATTCTGCTCTTTATGATGTGGAGAAACTCCTGTAGGAGGTGAAGAACATGCCCGCTTATCAATTATATGTATATGAAGATCGGGAAAAGCGGGAAGCACTGGAACAAAAAATCTGTGAGCAGGTGGATGCCTGTACAGAGGTAAATGGAACCATACGAAACCGGATAAAGAAGTTCCTGATAGAAGAAGGGATTACTGATATTTCAGAGATGGACGCAGTCCTAAGGGTCCGCTACGAAGAATATCTGGAAAGGAACGAAACCGTTCTTGCACCGATTACCTGCTTGCGGGGATTTGATGGAATCGTGATTCATCGGATGAAAGAAGAACTGCAGACACTGGCAGGGAGAAGAAACTATACTACAGAGTATCAGGAACAGTGGATGTGCCTTACCCATTATCCGGAGATTGAGATTGCGGAATCCTTTCTATCAAGTAAAGACGGAAAAGAACTGTTGTGGAATTTTACCCTGGAATGTCCAAGAAATTTGAAGGTGCAGATTTTTACAGTACTGAAAGAGGTGATCCATACCTACCAAGGCTGTTATAGAAAAGAGAAACTGCTGGCACTGCAAAGGTTCTACCAATTCTGTGTGAAACATCAAGTGGCTGATATTGAGACCATGACATTGGACAAAGAACAGCGATTTGAACAGGAACTCTCGGAAGAGTTTCGAGGGAAAAAGAGAAGTACTATGTTTGGCATCCTGCAGATGAGCAGAAAAATCCTATTTTTACAGGCGCCGGAAATTCATTGGCAAGCGAATGTGTGGTTTTTGGAACGTTTCCATTTTTCCAGGGAACGGATGAATCCAAGTAAGCCTGTGGAATCGGTATCCTTTAAAGAGGTGACTAACATGGAAAATCAAAAGATTTTGCAAAAATATCTGCGGTATCTGTTTGGAATCACAGATTTATCTATCAGTACCATCCGAATCAAGCTGCTGGAACTTCGTACATTCCTGGCACACTTCAATGGAGAAGAAAAGCCGATCTATGAAGTGGAGGCAGAGAAGATTCAGAGATATCTGGAATCCGTTCAGAGACAGGATACCCGTGAAAAAACAGCAAATGGAAGAATCTTTATGATTTTACAGTTTTACAATTTCCTTGTAGTCAAAGGATATTTAAAGAAGATTCCCTTCCGGCATGCGTATTATCTGCAGAAAGAAGTGCATGTCCACAATGACCGCAGTGTACCGGAAAGAATCTATACGGAAATTTTATCGAAGCTGACAGAGTTTCCGGAACATCTGCGGTTGATGTTCCTGCACTTATGGTGTACAGGAATCCGGGGGAGCGAAGTATGTACCCTGACAGGTGGTGATTATGAAGAAAAGAATGGAGATTACTGGCTGAAAGTATATCAGGTGAAAATGAAAACGTATAAGCGGATTCCCATTCCGGAAGCATTGTATAAATTAGTGCAGGTGTACAAAAAGAAATATCAGATCGGACCAGAAGAATACCTGTTTAAAAGCAAAAAAGGTGGAGCATTCCAGTATGCTACATTACGGTATCAAATGTTGAAATACTGTGAGAAAAATCAGATTGCAGATGGGGAATATATTTTCAGATCCCATGATTACCGCCATAACCTGGCTACGCTTTATTATGATAATGGTATTTCCATCCAAGCGGTACGAGATTACTTGGGGCATGAATATGAGGAAATGACCAGACAGTATGTGGACTATATGCCGAAGAAACTGGAAAAAGCCAGTGAAGCATATTTCCAGGAAGAAACCCACAGCTTTGCGACGGAACTGATGAAAGGAGAGTTCCATGGATGAAAAATTATATCTAATCGATTTGGACTGCTATGCAAGAGCAGAGGAAAACCAGAAAAAGAAGGTAAAGGAATCCCATTGCTTTGATTTCGGACTGCTTCCAACAAAGGGGCTTCAAAATGAATTCCGTTCCTTTATTGAGAATCGAAGCCGACAATGTGCATTGGCAACGATGATACAGGAACGAGTGCTCTATCAGAGATTTTGCAGAATGGTAAAGGATAAGCACATCCGGGCAGAGAGCCTGCAGGAACTGGAGTGGGAACAATGGCTGATCAAAATCCGAAGCTGGCTTCTGGAACATGGACAAAAACTGACCATGCAGGGAATCAACGTATATGGGAAAGAAAAGACAGTGCCATCGAGCCTCATCACATATGTGCGGAAGGCATATCAATTTACAGAAGCCAAAGAGGAACGGGATGAGATTGAGAAAGATATCTGGAAATTAGAGAATCTGGACATTGCCTATAAAAAGAATCCGATTAAAAATGTACAGACTTTGAATTTTACAGCGATTATCCAGGATGACTTACGGGAAGAAACAAAAAAGGCAGTTTATGAGCATTTACATCATGAAGCGATTGCAACGATCATCAAAGAGTTGACAGCCATCCGGAGACTATCCAGATATTTGAAAGAAACATATCCCCAAATCCATTCGGCAGAAGAACTGAATCGGGAGTTGCTGGAAGAATATCTGACGTACCTTGCAACGGAAGCGGAGGGCGTGAATAATTACCGAATGGATTTGACGAGACTCCGAGGACTGCTGGAAACCATTGGAAAATTATATGGGTATCCACACTTAGAAATTTTATTCCTAGCCAGTGACTTGCCCAGACAGGTGCAGCCGAAACTGAAATCTTATTCAGATAGTGAGCTGATTCGTTTTAATGCAGCGCTTGCGGAGCTGGATGAGCAGATGGAGCGGCTTATGGTCATCCACCAGATGTTAGGAACAAGGATATCTGATACCCTTACCCTACAGACAGACTGCCTGTATCGACAGGACGGACATCCTATGATCCAGATCCGGCAGATGAAAACAACTACCTTTGTGAAGCCTATCAGTGCAGAACTGGAATTGCTGATTGAAAAAGCAATAGAGTATAGCAAGAAAAGGTATGGAGATATGGCTTACATTTTTGTGGATGAGAAAAATAGCAAGAGACCGATGCAGTACAATACCGTTCAAAACAAGGTGATGGATCTGATCCAGAAAAAAGACTTGCGGGACGACCATGGAGAACTGTTCGGATTCGGAACGCATATGTTCCGCCATGTATATGGTATCCGCTTAACAGAACTGCATCTGGATGACTGGACCATCGCAAAACTACTGGGGCATACATCTGTAAAGAATGTGAAATTTTACCGGAAGATGAGTCTTCAGATCATTGCGGATGAAACAAGAGAAATCAGAGCAGAGATGAGCCGGATGATCCGGGCGAATCTGGCAGGATGGGGGAAAGAGTATGAGCAAATATGACAAGATGCTGGAAGTAAACCATAAGCAGAGCGTGGAGAAGATTCAGAGGGCAAAACTGACGATCCAAGAAATGATCGAAGAAGAGGATAAAGTGACTGTTCCCAAACTGATGCAAAAGACCGGGCTCTCCAGAGGATTCTTTTATAAGAACCCGGAAGTGCGAAAGGCAGTAGATCGTGCCTTGCAGCTACAGGCTGGCATGGTAGATAAGAGAAGAAAGATTTTAGATATGGCAATGGACAACCGTATCCTGCAGCTGGAGCAACAGGTAGTGAAACTGAAAAGAGAGAACGAGACATTACGGAAAGAAAATGAAGCAATGCGGAAAGCATTGAATAAAAGAGACTTGAATCTGATCAAGAATTTTTAATGAAGAAGAAAACAATCAGCGACTGGCAGGGGCGTGAAGAACGCGCCTGCTGGTGGTTGTGGGGATAAAATATCTAGAAACGTAGTGTGCTATATAGTATAATGTAATAGAAAACAATCAACTTTCAGAAATGAACAACTACATGGAGATTCAGATAAATGAGTAGTCAAGAAACATTTTCTATAACAACACTACAAAGAATGTGTGCTAGATCTGAATATTTGGATGAGTCAGATATTCATATGAATGACAAAACAGTTTCATGGGATGGAAATATCATATATTACAAAACTAAAAAGCCGGCTTCGACAGGAAATGAATTTCTTATTCCTATTCAAGTAAAGGGAAAAGAGTATAATATTCTTCCGGATTCGGATAGCATAAGTTATCCAGTGGATATAAATGATTTGAAAAATTATTTAAAGAATGGCGGAGTAATATTTTTCGTTGATGCAATTTCAAAAACGGAATATAATGACAAAATGTATGCAAAAATCTTACTTCCGGTAGATATTGTCCATATAATGAAAGGAAAAGAAGAACAGGGGAGCATTACGGTACATTTAAACCATGTAAAAACTGTCCGAGAATTAGAAGAACTGTGTGTTCTTTTTAAAGAAAATAGACCTAAACAGGCAATGGTAGGAGTGGGAAAATCAATTCCCGATTATGATAATATATCTAATTTTACTATATCAACATTGCCAACTCCATATATGAATCCTGCAATCGCAATTGCGAAAAGTCCTTTTAAGTATGTGTATACCAAGAAGGATGGGATGGAGATACCAGTTTTATTGACAGATTTAGTTACTGCGACCGAGAGTGAGTGGTTAATAAAAATCGATGATAAAATAGAACAAAGATATCCTGTCCGACATATTTATGAATTAAATCAAACGACTACAAGGATTAGTGAGATCATCGAATTTGTATTAACAGAAAAAAGCCAAAAAACAACCATTCGTTGTATTGAGGCAACTAACTATAATTTTGAAACAGTTTTTCAAGCATCAAAAATTATAATAGCTGTTTCTGATGCAGAGGAAGTAATGATCGAAAATATAAGTCTGGGAAAAAATTTCTTAGGGGAAATACAAACAGCTTTTACAGAAGGATTTCTTGCATATCACAAACGGATTGTTCAATTAGGAGAAACACTTACAGAACTAAATATTAAAAGAAGTTTATTTAAAACGAAAGAAATTTTAGATGCAGAACCTACCATATTTTTTCTGAAAAAGGGATTAGTGGAAATGAAAGTTTTATCGTTACCATTCCAAGCAGATGAAAATTGTGGTCTTTACAAACAAATAATTGGACGTAGGAAATTGCTGTTAGAATATGAAAAGATTCAAGAAGATGGATATATAATTCGTAATTATTTGAAGGATGGTAAACGGATTGCTATCTTTGCCGATATACCAGATGGAAAAACACAGAAAATCAGCAGATGGTTTGCGTTACGAGATGAGGATATATCTCAGATGATATTTGATGAAAATGATCTGTTGGAAGAAATGTACAACACCGGTGAAGAAGAAACGGATCAACTTTTGGGACTAATATTGGATTTTCTAAAATCTTATGATAAGGAAAGAGATAAAAATTTATTGTTATTGGCTGAAAAATTAATAAATATCTTAGAGAAATATTCGATGGATTCAACCATTCTTACAATAAATAGACTTCAAATCATTGCCCGTAAAAGGGAGCTAGAGCTTGAAGAAAGGAAAACATTGGCACAGATTAAATATTCTGAGAATATATTTGCGAGGTGCTGTGCATGTATTTTGCTGAAACAGTTTGATGAATTTGATATACATATGCAGCAATTATCTGCAACAGAAAAAGAAGAATTTTATAGTTGGCCGATAGCTTCTTTATTACCAAATGTAGAAAAAAATGAATAATACATAGGATTATCTTGAATCAAAGTATAAGGATCATATTCTTCACATTGTAAAATTTGTTTAATCTTAACTAAATCTCTATCATCAAGTAGTTCTTTAATATAAATAATTGGTGCCTTGATTTCTTGAGATAAAGGCATGATTGTAAAAATTAAATCAGGTTGAAATGTTTTCAATTCATCTTGTTGTAAAAATGAAAATGTTTGTACCTCTGCTTGAGAAAATAATGATTCAATTTGTATCTTGATCATATAAGCACTTCCACCACCTGATGAACAAACAATTCCAATACGATTATAAGATAACAATTTACCTTGTTTTTCCTTTTCCATATGTGATGCAAAATGCATCGCTACAAAACCAATTTCATCAAATGTCACTTCAACGTTGTATTTTTCATGTAACATGCTACAAAATTGAAGAGCGATATTAAACATCATTGGGTATGTAATATTTAGCTCATTAGCTAATGGATTTTGATATGAAATTTTATTATGTAATCTATCTATTAATAATGAAACATGTGTTAACAACATTTTCTTAAAGTCTTCATCTTCAAGAAATTTCGTATCATATTTTTCATCTATTTGTTTTATAAATTCTTCAATGTCTTCTTTTAAATAATTTGTAAAAGAAGATATTGAACCTATTTCTCTTTTTATATTTTTTT
>ERZ773208.2034-NODE-2034-length-14522-cov-4.515864_pt1 | contig 14522 bp, 13 predicted proteins | sample MGYA00581006_ERZ773208 | MGnify/ENA primary metagenome ERZ773208 (study PRJEB29015, sample SAMEA2737793) | human gut metagenome | biome: human gut; feature: human-associated habitat; material: faeces | place: China | collected 2012 ... | reverse complement strand
CCAGCAGCGATGCTCAGTATCAAAATACAATGTGCCTGCGGCGTCGGAAACATCGTATTCCAGGCTAAGGAAAGCAAGACCTTGACCAGCAGCGATGAAGACATCGACGGACTGATGAAGGAATTGTTGAACGAAAGTATTATCGGATAATTTTGAAAAGACAATGAACAACGTATTTGTATATTGCGAGGTAGAAGGCACAACCGTTGCCGAAGTATCTCAAGAATTGCTCACCAAGGGTCGTAAGCTCGCTAACCAGCAGGGCGTGGAGCTCCATGCCATCGTAGCTGGTACCGGCATCAAGGGTCAGGTAGAGGATCAGATTCTCCCTTATGGTGTAGATAAATTATTTGTTTTCGATGCTGAGGGATTGTTCCCATACACTTCAGCTCCTCATACAGACATTCTCGTCAACCTCTTCAAGAAGGAGAAGCCTCAGATTGCATTGATGGGTGCTACCGTTATCGGTCGCGACCTCGGTCCTCGTGTTTCTTCTTCACTGACCAGCGGTTTGACTGCAGACTGTACTGAGCTCGAGATTGGTGATTATGACGATAAGAAGAGCGGCAAGCACTATGAGGGTCTGCTCTATCAGATTCGTCCTGCCTTCGGTGGTAACATCGTGGCTACCATCGTAAACCCAGAGCACCGTCCACAGATGGCTACAGTCCGCTCTGGCGTGATGCAGAAGAGCATCTACGAGGGTGAGTGCAAGAAGGAAGTAGTTTACCCTGAGTTCCTGCAGAAGACTTCGTTGTAAAGGTACTCGACCACCACGTAGAGGCAGCCAAGCACAACCTGAAGGGTTCTGCCATCGTTGTAGCCGGTGGTTATGGTGTAGGAAGCAAGGAAGGTTTCGACCAGCTCTTCGAGTTGGCTCATCTCCTCCATGGTGAGGTAGGTGCTTCCCGTGCTGCAGTAGATGCAGGTTGGGTAGATCACGACCGTCAGATTGGTCAGACTGGTGTTACCGTTCATCCTAAGGTTTATATCGCCTGCGGAATCTCTGGTCAGATTCAGCACATCGCCGGTATGCAGGATTCAGGCATCATCATCTCTGTAAACAATGATCCTGATGCTCCAATCAACAAGATTGCCGACTACGTTATCAACGGCAATGTTGAGGATGTGGTTCCTAAGCTCATCAAGTACTACAAGCAGAATTCTAAGTAATCTGCATTACACATTATTTAAATAAGAAAAGCAAAATGGCTAATTATTATACAGACCATCCTGAAATAGAGTTCCACTTGAATCATCCGCTTATGAAGCGTGTTGTGGACTTGAAGGAAAGAAATTACGCAGAAAAAGACCAGTTTGAAGATGCTCCTGTCAACTACGAGGATGCCATCGAGAACTACAAGCGATTGCTGGATATTACCGGCGATGTAGCTGCTAACATCATCGAACCAAACTCTGAGGATGTTGACCTCGAAGGTCCACACTTGGAGAATGGCCGCATGATTTATGCCAGCAAGACATTCGAGAACCTCGATGCTACCCGCAAGGCTGGCCTCTGGGGCTTGTCTATGCCTCGTCGTTACGGCGGTTTGAACTTGCCTAACGCCATCTTCTCTATGGCTTCTGAGATTATCGCAGCTGCTGATGCAGGTTTCCAGAACATCTGGTCGCTCCAGAGCTGTATCGATACTCTCTATGAGTTCGGTTCTGAGGAGCAGCGCCAGAAGTACATCCCTCGCATCTGCGCTGGCGAGACCATGAGTATGGACTTGACTGAGCCTGATGCAGGTTCTGACTTGCAGCGCGTGATGCTGAAGGCCACACAGGATGAGGACGGCACATGGCGTCTGAACGGTGTGAAGCGTTTCATCACCAATGGTGACTCAGACATCCATCTGGTTCTGGCTCGTTCAGAGGAAGGCACCAAGGATGGTCGTGGTCTTTCTATGTTCATCTACGACAAGCGTGATGGTGGCGTAACCGTTCGTCACATCGAGCACAAGTTGGGTATCCACGGTTCTCCTACCTGCGAGTTGGTTTACAAGAATGCCAAGGCAGAGCTTTGCGGTAACACCCGTCTCGGATTGATTAAGTACGTGATGGCTTTGATGAACGGTGCCCGTCTGGGTATTGCTGCTCAGAGTGTAGGTGTTGAGCAGGAAGCTTACAATGAGGGTTTGGCTTATGCCAAGGAGCGTGCTCAGTTTGGTGAGAAGATCATCAACTTCCCAGCTGTATACGACATGCTTTCAAGAATGAAGGCTAAGTTGGATGCAGGCCGTTCACTCCTCTACTGCTGCGCTCGCTACGTAGATATCTACAAGGCTTTGGAAGACATCGCCCGCGACACTAAGCTCACTCCAGAGGAGCGTCAGGAGATGAAGAAATACACCCGCTTGGCTGATGCGTTCACTCCATTGGCAAAGGGTATGAACTCTGAGTATGCCAACCAGAATGCATACGATGCCATCAGCATCCACGGTGGTTCTGGCTTCATCATGGAGTACAAGTGCCAGCGCCTGTTCCGTGATGCCCGCATCTTCTCTATTTACGAGGGAACCACCCAGCTTCAGGTAGTAGCAGCTATCCGCTACATCACCAATGGGACTTATCTCAGCATCATCAAGGAGATGTTGGAGAACGAGGTATCAGATGACTTGAAGCCATTGAAGGAGCGTGTAGCTAAGCTCGTAGATCTTTACGAGGCAGCCATCAACAAGGTGAAGGAGGCTAACGATCAGGCTGTTCACGACTTCCTGGCTCGCCGTCTCTACAACATGACTGGCGACATCGTAATGTCTCTCCTCATCCTCGACGATGCAACCAAGGCTCCAGAGATGTTTGCCAAGAGTGCCAACGTATATGTTCGCATGGCAGAAGAGGAAGTTCTCGGTCATTCAGCATACATCCAGAACTTCAAGGCAGAAGACTTGGAGAGCTTCAAGGCATAAGACATTTATAAGAATCAGATAATTTAAAAAGTCCGTGGGCAATGAATGCTCACGGACTTTTTTATTACAAACTTTCTTCTTTACTTACCTGATATACTCCCAAAAATTTTGGGGGAATCGGATATTATTAGGGTAAGAATTTCGGGGGAATCGGATACTACATATCTATCTTTCTCATTTTCATTGAATTAGCAAAAATATCAAGTTATGTACAGCAAAGCACAAGATTAAAAGGAACTTTCTGCAAAAAAATGCAACAAGCATCTACCTCAATCGGAGCAAAAGAAGTGTACACCTCATAAATATACTTTATAAGCAGATTTCTTCGTAATTACTCAGTCCCCATTGAAGCCCCCTATGGACATGAGTAGTTACCTATAATCTTATTGACGTATACTTAATATATTAGTTCATTGAATCTGATTAAACGCCTTTCGTTACTTATCCAGTCGTCTCGGTGCGTTTATTCAGTCATATTAGGCTTTAGCAGTAAATGATAATCTCTTTTTATAATCACAGCCATTCCCGAAAAGTGAAACAAATAACCAAAATCGGAAATAGGGATTTTCCCTTCTACTTTAGGGAATCCTTCTCTTTTTATTTCAAAAGAAAGCTGTACTTTTGCAACCATAAAACAATATAATAACTTATAAAAACAGTTTAGCTTATGAAAAGGAATGATTGGATGGCGCTCATCGCCACAACCATATTGATGTTTGCCGTATGCCTCTCGGCGTCGGCTAAAGGAAAAAGAAACGTGGAGCGGGGAATGACCAAGCAGGAAGTAATAGCCATTCTTGGAAAACCTAAGCTCACCAGTTTCGACATGTATGGGGACAAATGGGAATATGACAAATATAATTATCTGTCTGGAGATTCCAAGTACATCACGGTCTTCTTCGACAGAAACGGAAAGGTTGTGCAGTACGATACAAAAATCATAGAACCCAACAGCCAGACGTCGAATGTACAGCAGCCACACCCAACTCCACCCCTCTACGATGGAAGATGTGATCCAGATGGCAGAATGGATTACGGCTATTGTCTCGATGATGCTTCCTTCTCCAAACTATATAATAAGGTGAAGAAGGCAAGCTTTGATGACAACAAGTTCGACCTGATAGAAGTGGCAAGTCTCGGCTGTTACTATTCTTGTGCCCAAGCCGTCAGCATGATGAATATATTCACTTTTGGTGACAGCAAGATGAAAGCCCTCAAACTAATGGCTCCTCATATCATAGATTTGCAGAATGCCATTATCATCTATCAGCAATTCTGTTTTGAAAGCGAAAAGCAAAAGGTAGGAGAAATATTAAGAAGCAGCAGAATATCTCCTCAAAACTTGCATATTCAATGAAAAAGCATTAATTTTGCACTCAAAAATTGCAAAATAAATGAATACAAAGATATTATCAAAAGACAAAGACCCAATGGGCGCCGCTATCCTTGATTATCAGAAATCGGGAAGAGCAGGAAGATTACGTGTGCTCTCTTCTATGTTCGAAGAGGACGAAATGCCGGTGAAACATCTCTTCAGAAAAGTTGAGGAGATGCCGATGCTGGAGCAGAAGGCCTTGCAACTCACAAAAGGGCGCATACTGGATATCGGAGCCGGCAGCGGCTGCCATACGCTCGCCTTGCAGGAGAAGGGCTTGGAGGTAAAAGCGATTGATATTTCTCCTCTGAGCTGCGAAGCGATGGAACTGAGAGGAGTGATGGATGCGGAATGCATCAATCTTTTCGATGAACATCTGGAAACAGGGTTCGATACCATCCTCCTTCTGATGAACGGAACGGGTATCGCCGGAAAGATAGAACATCTCCCTACCCTCTTCAACCGTCTCAAGGCTTTGCTCAACAAGGGCGGACAGATTCTTATCGATTCCTCCGACCTCAAATATATCTACGAGAATGAAGACGGAAGTTTCGACATCAATCTGAATGGTGCCTACTATGGTGAAGTGGATTATCAGATGATCTACAAGGATGTAAAGGGCGACCGCTTCAACTGGCTCTACGTGGATTTCCCATTACTCAAGTCCATTGCCGAAACCTGCGGGTTGCATGGTGAACTCGTGGCAGAAGGCGAACATTACGACTATCTGGCTAGGATTTTCTAAGCATATAAAGATAAAAAGGAGTTAAGATGATGGTCTTAACTCCTTTTTATCTTTTCTTTCTATTTAATCGTCGAAATCGTGACGTCCGAGAAATCATTCATATAATCCAGAATCTCCAGCGTATGGAAACCCCGTTTGGCTTTTATTTCAATGCTCGCCTCCACAAATTCTTCCTTAGAAAATCTCCGTTCTTTCAGTTCGTAAGAATGAACTTCCATGCCTTTCTGTTTGATTTTACTGATGAATTCCTTCACGCTGTCCCTTGATGGAGCAGAGAAATTCAGTTCGATGGTAGAGGTTCCCAACTGCGGTATCAGATAATTCAGCACCTCCAGTCCCATCAACACCATCATCGTAGTAATAGCTGCAGCCACATACATTCCCGTACCGCAAGCCAATCCGATAGCTGCCGTCACCCACAAGCCTGCAGCAGTAGTCAAGCCCCTGACCACATTCTTCTGGAAGATGATGGTACCGGCGCCCAGGAATCCGATACCCGAAACCACTTGGGCAGCAACGCGCGAGGAATCCTTCAGATCAAAGCCAAATCCATACTGGGAAACAACACAGAAAAGCGCACTACCCAGGGCTACCAGGAAGTGAGTGCGGAACCCCGCCTCCTTGGCACGGTATTCTCTTTCGATTCCTATCGCTCCTCCCAAAATGAGAGCCAGAGACAGGCGAACAGTCAGGTCTATATAGGTTGCATCCATAAATATCCTTTCTTTTTAAAAGATGAAAGAAGCATCACAAAATGCCTCTATTTGATGTTATCAATGCAAATATACAACTTTTCTTTGAAAGAAAGGCGAGAATTTCAAAAAAATAATGTATCTTTGCAACTGTTAGTGCCTATTTCGGCAATTTATTCACAAATACACATTTATTTATATACATGGCAACAGTTGACGACAAGAAGATTATCTTCTCAATGGTGGGCGTATCTAAGATTATCCCACAAAACCAGAAGCAGATTCTGAAGAACATCTACCTATCGTTCTTCTACGGAGCAAAAATCGGTATCATCGGTTTGAACGGTGCCGGTAAATCTACGTTGATGAAAATCATCGCAGGACTTGAGCAACCTACTCAGGGTGAGGTGGTTTGGAGCCCAGGCTACTCTGTGGGCTACTTGCCTCAGGATCCTCCGCTCGACGAGAGCAAGACCGTGAAGGAAAACGTGATGGAGGGTGTGCAGAAAATCTATGATGCACTCGCAGAATACGAGGACATCAACAATAAGTTCGGTCTCGAGGAATATTACGGAGACCCTGATAAGATGGACAAGCTGATGCAGCGTCAGGCTGAGGTGCAGGATATCATTGATGCTACCGATGCCTGGAATATCGACTCCAAGCTGGAGCGTGCGATGGCTGCCCTGCATTGTCCTCCTGGTGATTGGCCTGTTACCAATCTCTCGGGTGGTGAGCGCCGCCGTGTGGCTCTCTGCCGCCTGCTCCTGCAGAAGCCGGACGTGCTCCTGCTCGATGAGCCTACCAACCACCTGGATGCTGAGAGCATCGACTGGCTGGAGCAGCACCTGCAGCAGTATGAGGGTACCGTAATCGCCGTAACCCACGACCGCTACTTCCTCGACGACGTGAGCGAGTGGATTCTGGAGTTGGACCGTGGCGAGGGTATTCCATGGAAGGGCAACTATTCTTCATGGCTCGACCAGAAGACCAAGCGAATGATTCAGGAGGAGAAGACTGCCTCTAAGCGCCGCAAGACATTGGAGCGCGAGTTGGAATGGGTTCGCATGGCGCCTAAGGCCCGTCAGGCTAAGGGTAAGGCTCGTCTGAACTCTTACGAGCAGATGCTCAACCAGGAGCAGAAGGAGCGCGAGGAGAAGCTGGAAATCTTCATCCCTAACGGTCCTCGTCTGGGTAACAAGGTGATTGAGGCTCAGCATGTAAAGAAGGCGTTCGGCGAAAAGGTTCTCTTCAACGACCTCAACTTCATGCTTCCTCCTAACGGCATCGTAGGTGTGATTGGTCCTAACGGAGCCGGCAAGACTACCCTCTTCCGCCTCATTATGGGCTTGGATCAGGCAGATGGCGGTACATTCGAGGTGGGTGAGACCGTGAAGCTGGCTTATGTTGACCAGCAGCACAAGGACATCGACCCACAGAAGACTGTTTACGAGGTGATTTCCCAGGGCAACGAAACCTTGCGTCTGGGTGGCAGAGATGTGAATGCGCGTGCTTACATCAGCCGCTTCAACTTCTCAGGCACCGACCAGAGCAAGCTCTGCAGTGTTCTCTCGGGTGGTGAGCGCAACCGTCTGCAGTTGGCCTTGGCATTGAAGCAGGAGGGCAATGTTTTGCTCCTCGATGAGCCAACCAACGATATCGACGTGAACACGCTGCGTGCCTTGGAGGAAGGTTTGGAGGCATTTGCCGGTTGTGCGGTGGTAATCAGCCACGACCGCTGGTTCCTCGACCGAATCTGTACCCACATTCTTGCCTTCGAGGGCAATGGTGAGGTCTTCTTCTTCGAGGGCAGCTATTCAGAATATGAAATCAACAAGGCGCGCCGTCTTGGCGATACAGAAATCAAGAAGGGTCGCTACCGCAAGTTGATGGAGGAATAAGGATTCGTAAAAGATAAAGAAGAACTCGGTTCTGAAACAATAAAAAACAAAAGAAAAGGTGTGTCTTTGCCTTAAGACACACCTTTTTTGTTTCTATGCAGCCGTTTTCAAAAGCTTTACCAGATGCAATCAGGACGTTCAGGAAACTGCGTCGCGACGTATCTGGCTGTACGTCGCGACATAATGATTATTACGTCGGGACGTATCAGATGCTACGTCGGGACGTAATTTCTTCTATGTCGTCAGTTAAATTGCAAAAAAACAAATGAAAAAGCCAAGCATTGAACCGAAAAAAAGGATTTTTGCTCAATGCTCTCTTAGTTTTCACCCCAAAATCCCTCTAAAACACCTATATTTCGCTGTTTTTTATGGCAATATATGGCAGATAAAACCGAAGAACAGAGAATTGCCATACACATAACACATTCGTAATCAAAGAGATAACCTATCTATATGGCAATATGGCAATTCTTTGGCGCAAAAAAATATATATATAAAACAGCATGCCCGACACACATAAAAAAGGGAAGCGCCGAAACGACACTTCCCCATGGATTGGATGAGTTATATAATCATCTGTCTCGCGACATCTTATTCTGCGTATGCAGTCTTGTAGGCAGAGTCAAAGAACATAGCGCAAGAACCTACGCCAGTCTCATACTCATGCTGCTTCTGACCAGCTCTGTCATACTCCACTACGTAGCCATTGCCATTATAGTCGGGAGTACCTTTATCGCCCATTTTATAAGAGAGCACGAAGATATGACCGTTCAATGGGTCGGCAAAGATTCCGCATGGGCTCACAGGCATCTCAGAGAGCGTCAGCGCCTGTGGTTGTGTACTTCCTGCTGCAAGCACGCTCACGCTAGGAGTGCCGCCATAAGGTGCATTGAGCACAAAGAAATAAGAACGAACCAACTGCGGCGTACGTGTTGTAGTACCAGGGGTTACGCATACAGCATAGTTGCCATCTGCCACCTTCTGCGACTTGCCCTCGGCGAAACTCACTGCACGTAGGGCATTCTCGCCAGTGGTCGCATAGTCAGGAGCAGGTCCATATACTGGGTTGTCGAGAACATACAAAACATTAGATGCATAATAGATGCTGGTAGGATTGTTCACGCCCTCGATATTCTTAGTCTCAACATTGTCGTTGGAAAGATTGATGCAAGAGATGTTGCCACCACCATAACCGTAGTTGCTGTTAGCTACATAGAGATTGCCATTGCCGATGACCAAGCTCTCAGGATAGCTGCCCACCTGCCACTTCTTTTGAAGAGCAAAGCTTGTGGTGTCCACGGCAGCCACATATCCACCGTATGTGGTAAAATAAACCTTGCCACCATCAGCGATAATATGGCGAGGCTCGGCGCCCTCGGCATTGCCCAGCAACTCTGTGGTCTTGATTTGCTTGATACTCTGCTTGGTTTTCTTGTCGATTACCTCGATGGTGTTGCTCTGATCTACGGCGAGATAAATCTTGTTGCCATATACGATGCCATCATTGGCAGTATTACCGAGCGAACGACCGTTAGCAGTATTGAATACATTCTGTGTAGCTGTGCTTGAAGCATAGTCGATGGCTGTGAGAGAGCTCTCGATCTTGCTATACATGTTACCAGAATTCACAACGTAAGCGCCCGTACTATACACCTGGAGATAAGTCTCAGGATAGTCTTCGGCAGGATCGCATGATGTCATCACTGCAGTGCCCATCAAGAGCACCGCCAAACCTAATAAATACTTTTTCATTTTTCTTTTTTCTGTTTATATTTGAATCTAATTTGTTACTATCTAGAAGTTATACCCGATGCTGAACATCCAGCTGCGGCGAGGCATCGGATAATGCCCTACGAGTTCATACTGCTTCGCCAGCAGGTTCTTCACATCCATCCTTACCTTCACGCCTCGCAGGGATTTGCCAAAGAGGTGTAGGTCGTCGAGCTGACGATAGAGCGTCAGTCCCATGTCCCAGTAACCCTCCACTTCGGTGCCTTCATAATGTTCATTGTTGGCCCATCGCTTGCTCATTCCCTGTCCATGGAGCGAGACATTCACCCAAGGATTCTCCCACCCCAAGGCAATACTGCCCGAGTGCAGAGGGATATAGGCTACTTGATTGCCATAATATTTGGACGAGCGATCGGTATGATTCACCACGTGCTGGTAGCTATACGACCCTTGCAGCGAGAGTTGCTGCCCCGGAGCCATCTGCCAGGTACTACGCAAAGAGGCATCCGCGCCAACGACATCAACACGTGCCATGTTCACAGTACGCCAAACGAACATATTGTAAGGAACGCCCACAATCTTGTCGGTCACCCGATTGCAATAGCCGTCCAGCGTTGCTTGAACATTCCATCCCTTATAACGTAGGAATTCGCCGTTCCCCCCATCTCCTGAAGAAGTTTTTTTCCACGTAAGCCCGATATTCAACTGTCGGGTTTTCTCAGGCTTCAGATCAGAACTTCCATAATGGAAGAAATAGTTCTCGTTGAAAGTAGGAACCCGGAAGATGTCCTTGTACGAAGCCCTGAGATAAAGCTCATCGCTGGCAGTACCATTTCCAAAGAGCCGATAGGAAAGCGAAAGCGATGGCGAAAGCCGGCGTGCATCCTTGGCAGCCTGTCCTGCCTTGGTAGGATTGGCGCTGCCTGGCTGAGTCTCTATCTTGCGCCCCACGCTGTTGAGGTAAACCGAAGCCAGCATTCTGGCAAGAGCTACCCATCTTCCCTTCTCATATCGGACGGAGAGCGACTGCAGAATGCCATGTCGGTGAGGGCGCAAATCGGTGGCAAGGGTGCTGTTGAGCGAGTTCATCATCCAGTCGGCAGAATAATCCAGCGCCCAGCCATCATCCGGCATCCACATCAGTGCTGCCGAAGTATAATATTCCCTCTGCCAGTAGGTGGCATCATTGCGCCGATTTGCCACGAGCGTGTCCTGATAGGCAGAGCTCGCCCAGTTCATCTTGGCTTGCACCTTCAGCATCCAGCAGTCGTCGAGACTTCTGGCTTGCCATCTCGCCTGGACAAAGGCGTTGCGGTCGTGCAACTGTTCAGCAGTTACATTGGTGTAATATCTCACGATGCCTGGCAACTGCCGGTCGTTGTCATAATAGTAGATCTTTGCCCACAATTGGCTCCGGCTCAAGCCATCGGCTCGCCTGCCCATCATCCAGTGCATATTCAGTTCGCCATGCCCTGAGTTCATCCGGCTGTTGGTGCGTCGCTCATGGGTGGTATATTTACCGTTGCGCAAGAGGAAGGGATAGTCGTTTTCGGCATAGGTGTACTCACCCATCGCCTGGAGGGTGAACCTATCTGACAACCTCTGCACATAGCGCAGATAAGGCGAGACATATCCGAAGGACCCCACCTGCAACTGAGTAGAGAGGTGAGGCTGTTTGTCGATGGGAATCTCGCTCATAGTCTCGATGGCAAGCAAAGCTGCCACCGAGGCTTGCCGAGCCGAAATGAAAATATCGTCGTTGTCACCAATGGTGAGTCGCAATGTCTGCACTTGGTCGAGCGAATAACGGGACACATCAATTTCGCCGCCCTGACATTCGCTGAGCAGCACACCATCGTAACTCACTCCCGTATGTCCCGCTCCGAATCCACGCACAGCTACCGTCTTCATTCCTCCTGCCCCACCATAGTCGCGCAGATTGATGCCTGGCATGCGGTGCAAGGCATCGGCCATATCCGTAACGCCAAGCCTTAACATATCCCCCTTGTCCAAAAGCTGAAGAGGCGATGTGCTCGTAAGTATCCGGTGCTGCCGAGCATTCACTTTTACTTCCTGCAAGTGCTCGGTACGAATGGTATCTTGCCCCATACCCACTTGTGCATACAACAATAGCAAGCCACCGAGACAAAATATCCTCAATGCCTTCATTCATTCTATCTTTTATATTATTATCTGTGTCTCCATCACGAACCCATCCCACGGGGTTGGATAGAATCATCGGAATCTCTTATCCTAAAGACACTCTTTCATCATATTGTTTCCGATGGCAACGGCAGGTCTTCTGACTTGCGTCCTCCCAGCATCTCACTCTATGTAAACATAAAAAGATGCAAAACTCATGGCAAGCGGTCTTCCCGAAAAATTGTCAGTGACCATGTTGCTTGCCGCAATAAGACGCTTACAGCAGCGGGACTGTCCGGGCTTCTCACCCGATTCCCTTTTAATCACTACGCACTCATCCTGCCTGAGGCGGCAGAAGGTGGCAGCGAACCAATTGCGGGTGCAAAGGTACTATAAAAAAATGAATAAAAAGATAACTTTATCCGCTTTTTTATTCCAGCAAGGATAAAATTATCTTTTTATTCAGAGTTCTGTTTATTCTTTTACGATTTCCAGGAGTTCTGCGAAATCATCGATGATCCATTCGGCAGAGGCGAGCTGCTGGCGGGTTCCGTTGCCATAAGTCACGGCACAGGCCTTGCAGCCGGCATGATGCGCCATATCTACATCGAAGGTCATATCGCCCACTACAAGGGTTTCATCTGCCGTTCCCTTCATCTCCTTCAATGCCTTGAAAACCATATCGGGTGCCGGCTTCGCATGCTCCACATCATCGCCTGCCACAATGGAAGAGAATATATCCTCCAGCTGCATCTGATGCACGTATCCATCCAGTGAGCAATGATTTCGACTGCTGGCCATCCCCAATACAAAACCACAGCGATGCAACTCTCTCAGGGTTTCTATCACATGGGGGAAGGGCTGCACTTTAATCGTCTTCTTGTTCTTCAGGAAAATCTCGCGATAGGTTGCTGCACATTCCATTCCCTCCTCAGCGCTCATTCCGAAGAGCGAGACGAAAGCCTCATCCAATCGAAGACCGATGGTCTTGGCACAAGCCTCCTCCGATTTCACTTCCAGCTTTCTTGCACGCATCGTATCCTGCAGAGTCTTCACAATGAGACTCTGCGAATCGCCGATGGTTCCATCAAAATCAAAAATTATATACTTCATTATTCTTACCTTATTTGAAAACGGTCACAAAGGTACAGATAATAGCTGAAACTACAAAGCAAATTGCTCACGAATTGCCTTTATTATGTTATTACGAGCCACTTCTGGCTTCATCGCCTCATCCAATGGCATTTCTTCAGGAGTAACCTGAACAACTCTATCAAATCCTGCATCCAGCATAGCCTTTCTATCACTAACTCCGCCCGATACTAGCCATATTTTCTGATTGGTAACATGCTCAAGAATTCTTTGCGGCAACTTCCCCATCAAGGTCTGACGGTCGCTATGACCTTCGCCCGTAATCACGAGATCTGCATCCTGAATGAGCACATCAACCTCTATTTTCTCTAAAAGCAGTTCAGCCCCTGGACGAGCCTCTGCATTGAAATATTGCAGGAAAGCATAGCCCAGTCCACCGGCCGCACCAGCCCCAGAAGCCGCACTCCTATCATATCCGAAATGCTTGGCACTTACCTCGGCAAACTTCCTCGCCCTATCATCCAACATCTGCACCATCTTAGCATCAGCTCCCTTCTGAGGGGCAAAAACATGAGCCGCCCCATTTTCGCCACAGAGCGGATTGATAACATCTGAAGCCAGCACAAAACTGCATTCCTGTCGGATTTTCTTCCAATCGTCGCCCATCGCCTTGAGCATTCCGATGCCGCAATCGGATGTGGCGCTGCCGCCCAAGCCCACGATGAAACGTCGCACGCCCCGGCTCCAGGCACTCATAATCATCTCGCCCACGCCCCAGGAAGTAGCCTTCATCGGGTTGCGCTGTTCAGGCTCAATCAGAGCCAGTCCTGCGGTCTGCGCAATCTCGATAATCGCCGTATCATCCACGATTCCGTATTCCGCCTCAATCCATCTCATCAGCGCATCATGGGCATGAATCTTCACTCGCTCTCCCTTCATCGCCGAAAGAAAAGCATCGAGCATACCCTCTCCCCCATCACTCATTTCTAGGGTAATGATTTCGGGAGAAGCATCATCCGCATTCCATTCCTTTATTCCCGAAGCAATCGCCTCATTCACCTCTCTGCTCGAAAGGCAGCCCTTATAAGAGTCGCAAGCAATTATTATCTTCTTATATCCAGCCCCATCCATCAGTCTGAGGCCATCATTTTTCCTATCCATATCCTATTTATATTATATCATTCCAAGAATCATCGCCTATCTAGCGATTCCCCTTTCAGCCCGCAAAATTAGCCATTATTCCTGAAACCACAAACCTTTTTGAGAAAAACTTTCAAAAACAGATGCTTCTGATAAGAGCTGATAGAAAAAAGAGGTTAAAACATTTGGCTATTAAAAAGATTCCTCGTATTTTTGCAGTAGATTTTTCAAAGGTTTTCTAAAGGTTAAAGGCTTATGTGCAAATATGAAGAAATAGAAGGTTGGCGACTCTCGAATGGCAAGACGATTCGGGAAATCAACAATGCCGTACACGATGAGGTGGAACGAATCTACCTGGAAGCGTGGGCGAAGGGCATTTCCGTGCCGTATTTTGAAAACGGAAAAACCTATCTTGCTAATCCTGATGGAAGCGATGTAGAAGCAACTCTTGATTTTGCGACACGCGAATATACTATCATAAAACAAGTTGCAGCTCCAGGAAAGGGGAAAATGAGTTACTTACTCCATTAATTACTTCGTAACACCTCTTTTTCTATTAAGATTATGAAAAGAAGACCTGAATTTACAATTATAGCCGGTCCAAATGGAGCTAGCAAAAGTAGGCTTGGAATATTTTATTCTACAGTAAAAGCTTTTGACGGAGACCTTCTAGCAATGTCTCTTCGAAACGAACATCCTGATTGGATAGAGCGATGGATAGATGGAACTGTTATCTCTTCAATACTGCGTTAAATTAATATTTAATCGTCTGTAAATCAATAACTTATATTA